>ERZ794982.30-NODE-30-length-138341-cov-28.235331_pt1 | contig 138341 bp, 135 predicted proteins | sample MGYA00433071_ERZ794982 | MGnify/ENA primary metagenome ERZ794982 (study PRJEB30140, sample SAMN00862574) | bioreactor metagenome | study: EMG produced TPA metagenomics assembly of the Bioreactor inoculated with sediment Metagenome (bioreactor metagenome)...
CATGTCCAGCCCTCTCCCCCTCCCAAACCACCCACGAGGGTACCATGACGGGTGGTTTGGGAGGGGGAGAGGGCTTGTGGCTCAGGACTTTTAAATCAGTCTCTGGGACCAACCCGCTCAAAAGAAAGACGTAAAGGCTTTGCAATGTTCACTCGCAATTTTCTCCTGATCCTGATGGCCAATGTCCTTTTGGGAGCAGCCATGCCGCTGCTCATCATTCTGGGAGGCTTTGCAGGTGCGGAATTGGTGCCGGGTTCGCTCTTGGTAACCCTTCCTCCAACCGTGCAGACCCTGGCCGGAATTTTGGTGGCCGCGCCCTTGTCCATTTTCATGGGTCGGTTCGGACGGCAGGCGGGTTTTCTGCTCAGCGCTGGCCTTGTCATGGCAGGAGGCGCATCGGGGGCTTTGGCCATGCAGGTCTCCCATTTCGGCTTGCTTTGCCTTGGCCATTTGCTGCTCGGCGCAGCTTTGATCGGCGTGAATTATTTCCGTTTCGCTGCGGCAGAAAGTGTCGAGGAGAAAAAGCGCGCCCGGGCCATGTCCTTCACCTTGGCGTCGGGCTTGGTCGCTGCTCTTTTGGGGCCAGAAATTTTCACCCATACCCGAAATCTGTTGCCGACCTTCCCTTTTGCTGGTGCCTATTGGGCGATTGCTGGCTTGGGGTTGATTGGTCTGCTGCCTGTTCTGGGACTTGGCAAAGAGTTGCGTCAGCGTACTCAATCAACAGGTCAGTCTCAAAAAGGCGCATGGAAAGCGCTCATCCGTCGCCCACAAATCCTCTTTGCTATCGGCGTGGCGGCTTTGTCTCATGCAGTGATGGTGTTCTTGATGACGCCCACCCCACTGGCCATGACGGGATGCGGTTTTGGCGAAGGGCAGGCAGCAGACGTCATTCGCTGGCATGTGGTTGCCATGTTTGCCCCTGGCTTCTTTACCGGTCATCTGATCGAGCGGTTTGGTGCCAAGAGCATTGCCAGCCTGGGGCTTTTGAACTCGCTTGGCTCAGCAGCGGTTGCGGCAAGCGGTCTGGATCTGAGCGATTTTTATATCGCGCTGATCTTACTGGGGCTTGGGTGGAATTTCGGCTTCACCGGTGGCTCGCACCTCCTGCAGGCCAGTGTGACAATGGAGGAAAAGCCTTTGGTGCAAGGAGTGAATGATACACTTATCGCACTTTGCTCTTCCTTGGCCGCGCTCAGTTCCGGCGCAATGGTAGTAAGTGTAGGCTGGACAGCTCTGGCTATTGCCGTCATGCCCGTGATCGTAGTGCTGATGGGCGCATTGATGCTGATTGGACGACGGCATGTGAGCAACGCATGATTGGTTCTCTCGCCACAGATTCTAGACAATCCATCATTTATGGCGAGAGCCCCTCAATTGCCAAGAGCCCTATGGCAATTGACGATTGGCTTGAGCGTCCAAAGCTGCTTCAAACTGTTCAACAGGCATTCCAGCGTCCAAAGCTTCCAGCATCAATTGTTGCTGGGTCTTGGGAGCAAGGCCGCCGATGGGTGGATCGCGATCCAGGTTGGTCGGGAAACTATAGCCTTCCGCACAGCAGGCAACAGAGGCGACGATCTGTTCATCGCTCAAGGTTTGCTTGGCTTTCAAATCCAGAAGGGCCGGATAAAGCGCTTTGCTCATGGCCAGACGATCAATGCTCTCCATGGCTCGGCCAAAGGCAGATGAGACCTGGAACAGGTTCACGAAACGATGGATGTCTGCGCTTCCATTGGCACCCGCTGCGTGCAATAGAGCGGGATTGAAGAAGACGGCGTCCCCCTTTTCGAGCGGCAGTTGAACATATTTTTCTTCAAAATAAGCCCGGAAATCGCCTCGTCTCCATGCCGCATATCCAGCCCGATAGGCTTGCGAGAAGGGCAGCAATTTGGTTGGACCACTCTCCACCGGCATATCGACATGCGCCAGCGCACCCTGCAGGGTCAGCACTGGTGATAGATCATGGACATGGGCAGGATAATATGAGCTGATCTCGGCGGTCTGGAAGCCGAGGTGATAGTCGCGATGGGCTTCCTGTGCGCTGCCGCCCGGATGGACCAGATTGACTTGTGCACTCATTTGATAATTGGGGCCGAGCCATGCCTCGCACACCGAATGAATGGCAGGATTGGCAAAATAGCGGGCAAAGACATCGGGTTCGGCCAGACAGAGCTTTTGCAGGCTGTTCCAGATGCGATCATTGCTGCCAGCAGCTGCGAAGTGATCAGCCTTGCTGCCAGATTCCTCTTTTTCCTGCGCAATAATTTGCTCATAGGCTTTGGTGGCTTGATCAATGGCTTTCAGATTCGTTCCAGCGCCTTTGACGACGATAACACCTGCTGAGAAACGCAAGATATTGGCCCATTCAGCCATCAGGCTGAGACGCTTGGCCGGATCTTGTAAAATGGGGGCGATGGTATCCGCCTGATAGATTGGAATATTCTTCTCGATTGCGCTGGCTGTTGGGGCCTGATCAGCTTCAAGGCTTTGCTCTGTCAGGGCTTTCAAATCATCAAGCTGGCAGTCATCGGCAAAGAAATATGGTGGATTGCTTTGCATGCTCATGTCGGTCTCCCGGATTTCTGATTAGTGCTTTTGCGTAGAGCCTAGCGAAGAAAGGTCTTGTGATCGACGCGATTTTCCATCAATAATCCATCAATGACCCATCGTTTCCCTGTCAAAGAAATTGCCCTTCAATCGGGTACCAGCGTCGCCACCGTGGATCGGGTGTTGCATGGTCGCCAGAATGTCAGCCCACAAACCCGCCGCCGGGTGATGGATGCGCTCAACGAGCTGGAAGGGCAGGAGCAGCAATTGTCCGCCCGCGGTCGTCGGCTCTTCTTTGATTTTCTTGTCGAAGCTCCAAAGCGTTTCAGTTCCGAGATCCGCCAAGCCGTAGAGCGAGAGATCCAGACCACGCGCACCGCCGTGATCCGTCCGCGTTTTCTGTTTCAGGAACAGATGAGCGATGAGCAATGTCTGGCTCATCTGGAGCGCATCATTCAGCGCGGCAGTCATGGTGTTTGCTTGAAAGTGCGCGATCGTCCTGCCATTCATGAAGCCATTGCCGAGTTGGCTGCGAAGAAAATTCCCATCCTGACGCTTTTTACCGATATACCGCAATCCAAGCGTCTGGCTTATCTTGGTATGGACAATGAAAAGGCCGGGAAGATTGCGGCCTATCTGATTTCTCAATCACTGCCCAAGGAAGCATCAAAGGGTAGCGTCTTGCTGACCCGCTCCCATGAGGAGTTTGTCGGTGAAGAAGAAAGGGCGAGAGGCTTTACTGCTGCTATCAAGAGCTTGCGACCCGAGCTGGATCTATTGGATATGAGCGGTGCGGCAGGCTTGCATCAATCTACCATCGAGCAACTTCGTGCGATGCTTCCCGACCAACCGGACATTGTCGCGGTCTATTCCATTGGCGGCGGCAACCGGGCCATCATTGAATGTCTGGATCAGTTTGATATTCATCCTGTTTGTTTTGTGGCGCATGATCTGGACAAGAGCAATCACAGCTTGCTGACACGGGAAAAAATCCAATATGTGCTGCATGACCGCCTTCAAGACGACATGGCCGCTGCCTTTCATCATTTGCTTCGTGCTCATAATCTTTGCCCGGAAATCAGCCCATCGCCCACCGGATCCGAGATTCACATCATCGTTCCAGCGCATGTTTCGGATGGTTTGGGCTGATCACCAACGGTCAACAATGCGTGATGAAATTCACAAATGATTTCAATCGTATTATCCTGCAGGCAACAGAGAATAAACGGAGGCAAGGATGGAATACAAAAAAACGCAGGAAGCTCTCGCTGGCCTGACCCCGGAACAATATCATGTCACCCAGCAAAACGGGACAGAACGCGCCTTCACTGGTGAATATGATAAGCATTTTGAGCCGGGTATCTATGTCGATATAGTCTCCGGGGAACCCCTGTTCGCGTCCTCCGCCAAATTCAATTCAGGTTGTGGTTGGCCTGCTTTCTCAAAACCAATCGACAAGGTCATGGTAACCGAACATCGAGACGCCTCGTTTGGCATGCAGCGGGTCGAAGTGCGCTCAAAGCATGGCGATAGCCATCTTGGTCATGTCTTCCCCGACGGCCCGCAAGATCAAGGTGGACTGCGCTATTGCATCAACTCGGCAAGCCTTCGTTTCGTGCCAAAGGATCAGATGGAAGCAGAAGGCTATGGGGACTATCTCGATCAGGTGGAAGCGGAATAAGGGACTGAACGAGCTGTTTTACAGCATATTCCCGAAAAGTGTGTGCGGTTTTCGGACAAGAATATGCTCTAGTTGATGGTTGATTGAGGAGTGTCGGGTGGTTTTGGTGGGCTTTGGTGGCGGATGTCATTGGTGTACAGAAGCGGTTTTCCAGCCGTTGGTCGGTGTGCGCGCCGTACGTCAGGGCTTCATCAGATCTGATGCACCTTTTGATAGCTGGTCCGAAGCCGTGGAAGTGGAGTTTGATCCTGAACTGATATCACTGCGGGATCTCATCAGCGTGCACCTGGCCACCCATGCCAGTATATCCGAACATAAGATGCGGGGCAAATATCGTAGCGCTGCCTATGTCTTTGATACGGATCAGCAAATGGACTGCGAAAGGATCATTGCGGACATTGGCAGTGAGGCGCAGATTGACTTTATCACGCAAGTCTTGATGCATCGAGGCTTCAAATCGTCTGATGAGCGCTTTCACAATTATTATCAATCAAAGCCCGAAAAACCCTTTTGCCAAGCCTATATCGAGCCCAAACTGGCCAAGCTTCGGACACAATATAAACAACTCCTGCAAGGGGAGCATGACCGATAATGACAATGACCTGGATTTTCCTGATCATTCTATCAGTCTTTGCGGGCTATTCCTTGCTCAGCAAACTGATCACGCGCAGCCCTTTGACCTTGCCCATGATCTTTACAGGTCTGGGATTTGCGCTGTCCGATCCACTTCATACGGTCTTGTCTGAAGATATCATCCTTGAAGGAACCAAAAGTCTGGCCGAAGTCACCCTCATTCTGGTGTTGTTTTCTGACGCCAGCCGTGTGCGGTTTCGAAAATTGATCATGAACTGGCAATATCCAGCGCGCATGCTTGTGATTGGTGTGCCGCTGACAATCGCGCTTGGAACAACAATTGTGCTTTGGCTGAATCCTGAGGCAACTTTCGCGGTTGCATTGCTGGCAGCAGCAGTTCTCACGCCTACCGATGCAGCAATTGCCCAATCGGTGGTAACCAGCCCAGACGTGCCCGACCGATTGGGTCAGACGATCAATGTGGAAAGTGGACTGAATGACGGTTTGGTGCTTCCTTTTGTGCTGACCGGGGCAATGCTTGCCTCCATGTCGTTGGGAGAGGCCCATGCCGATAGTTTGGCGATGGAAGCTTTGAGCGATATTTTCTTGGGTCTGTTTGCTGGGGTGGCAGTTGGCTGGTCTGCGGCCAAGGCCATGGACTGGGTGCAAAATCGTGATTGGATGCAGGAAGCATCAGGAGCGATTGTTTTTCTGGTGACCGCCTTTGCGGCCTATCTGTTCGCGGTGTCCATTCATGGTAATGGCTTTGTCGCTGCTTTTGTCTCGGGAATGGTGTTTGGCAATTCCTATCGCCACAATATCCATTTCATCAGTGAGTTCATGGAAGGGGCAGGGCAGTTGCTGTCCATGGCAGCTTTCCTTGTCTTTGGGGCATTCCTGTTGCCCAACGGCCTGGCGCATGTCAGCATGACCACTTTCATGGTGGCCTTTCTGTTTCTGACCCTTGTTCGCGTGGTGCCGACCTTCCTCGTCCTCACACGAAGTGGATTATCGACAAAAGAAAAACTGTTTCTGGGCTGGTTCGGGCCTCGTGGGCTGGCATCCATCCTTTTCACGCTGTTGATGATGGAGCAGTTTGATTTCCCCGGAGAAGAGGAGCTGTTGGCTTGTGTGTCCTTGACTGTCGGTCTGTCGATCCTGCTTCATGGCCTGACCGCAACACCGCTGGCCAAGCTTATTGGACGCGATGCCAATGATGGGGCCAGTATTGAGAAAAGCGCTGGATTGGGACGTGATTTGAAGAAGTAAGCAGCCTTCATCCATTCCTCCAGTACGAGTTAAAGCCTCTGAGGCTGATATCCTTTGCGCTGTTTTTGACGTATGAGAGCCTGCATGGCGGTTTGCGCTTCTCGTCCGTTCGGATAGAAATCTGTCTTGCTCTGTCCGCGCTTGCTGCCAAGCCTGCCCCAATGACGGATCAGCGAAATTTCGCCAAACAGATTGGCTTGCAGCGACAGGCTATAATAGCGCTTTTTGTTTCGCGCTGGATCAATGCATTTCAGATGAATGTCGGGGCAAATCTCAATCATGGTGGGGGCAGTATCACAAGCCATGAATCTCACGTCCAATGAAAGTCTTGAATCAATCATCGCACTCGGATTCACGACGCTGATGGGTGGTTGGAAACTGACCTCTCAGGTGGAAAGTAACTTTTCACTTAACCGAGGCTGGCTGTAAGCGTCGTGACCTCTTTTCGTGGGATGATTTTCGTCCCTTTCTCTCATCTCATTGGAATCAATGATACTTTTAACTCTGGCACACTCTTTGCTTTGAACCTCTCAGCACATGGCCGCGATAAGCCATGACAGGACCGTTTGCATCCATGCGCGTTTGAGACGCGCAGGAATGCGAACCAGACCAGAGGACAGTCAATGCAGGAAACATTTTACGATGTGATGCGACGTCAGGGCATTACCCGGCGCAGCTTCTTGAAATATTGCAGCCTTGCGGCAGCAGCTCTTGGCCTTGGGCCGAGTTTTGCGCCGCAGATTGCGCATGCCATGGAAACCAAGCCGCGCATTCCGGTGCTTTGGCTGCATGGTCTGGAATGCACCTGCTGTTCTGAAAGTTTCATTCGCTCTGCCCATCCGCTTGCCAAAGACGTGATCTTGTCCATGATCTCGCTCGATTATGATGACACCATCATGGCTGCAGCGGGCGAGCAAGCTGAAGCCATCATTGAAGAGACCATTCAGAAATATGATGGCAACTACATTCTGGCTGTTGAAGGCAATGCGCCGCTGAATGAAGATGGCATGTATTGCATTATCGGCGGCAAGCCATTCGTTGAGCAGCTGCGTCACGCGGCCGATCATGCCAAGGCCATCGTTTCCTGGGGCTCTTGTGCGTCATGGGGTTGCGTCCAGGCAGCGCGTCCGAATCCGACCCGCGCAACGCCGACCCACATGGTGCCGGGCATTGCAGACAAACCGATCATCAAGGTTCCGGGTTGTCCGCCAATCTCGGAAGTGATGACAGCCGTTATCACCTATATCCTGACCTTTGAAAAACTGCCAGATCTGGACCGTCAGGGTCGTCCGAAAATGTTCTATTCCCAGCGTATTCATGACAAATGCTATCGCCGCCCGCATTTCGATGCCGGTCAGTTTGTCGAGAGTTTTGATGATGAAGGCGCACGCAAGGGCTATTGCCTTTACAAGGTCGGCTGCAAGGGCCCGACCACCTACAATGCCTGTTCCACTGTCCGCTGGAATGGTGGTCTTTCCTTCCCGATTCAGGCCGGCCACCCCTGCATTGGCTGCTCGGAAGATGGCTTCTGGGACAAGGGCTCCTTCTATGATCGCCTGACCAAGGTGAAGGGCTTTGGCATCGAAGCCGATGCCGATGAAGTCGGCAAAACCGCTGCCACCGTCGTGGGTGGTGCCGCTGCCGTTCATGCCGCTGCCTCCATCGTCAAACATGTCGCCCAGAAGGGGAAAGAAGAATAATGTCCGTCACTGTTACCCCAAATGGATTTAATCTGGATACCAGCGGCCAGCGTGTGGTCGTGGATCCTGTCACCCGAATTGAAGGCCATATGCGCTGTGAGGTGAATGTTGACGAAAACAACATCATCCGCAATGCGGTGTCCACCGGCACCATGTGGCGTGGTCTGGAAGTGATCCTGAAAGGTCGCGACCCGCGTGATGCCTGGGCCTTCGTGCAGCGTATTTGCGGTGTTTGCACCGGTACGCATGCTTTGACCTCTGTTCGCGCCGTGGAAGATGCGCTGAATATCGATATTCCGGAAAATGCCAACTCCATCCGCAATATCATGCAGCTATCCCTGCAGGTGCATGACCATCTGGTGCATTTTTATCACCTGCATGCGCTGGATTGGGTGAACCCGGTCAATGCGCTGAAGGCTGATCCGAAAGCGACCTCTGCCCTGCAGCAGAGCATCTCCAAACATGCCAAATCTTCTCCGGGCTATTTCCGTGATATCCAGACCCGCGTGAAGAAATTCATCGAGAGCGGCCAATTGGGCCCGTTCAAGAACGGTTATTGGACCAACCCTGCTTACAAGCTGCCACCAGAGGCGGACTTGATGGCGGTTGCTCACTATCTGGAAGCTTTGGATTTCCAGAAAGACATCATGACCGTTCGTACGATCTTTGGCGGTAAGGATACGCATCCGAACTGGCTGGTGGGCGGTGTGCCTTGTGCCATCAATATGGATGGCGTGATGGCTGCTGGTGCGCCGATCAATATGGAGCGCCTCAATCTGGTGAAATCCATTACGGATCGCACCATCGAGTTTATCGACAATGTCTATATTCCGGATCTTCTGGCCATTGCCGGCTTCTACAAGGACTGGATGTATGGCGGCGGTCTCTCCAGTCAGGCATTGTTGTCTTATGGTGACATTCCCGACCGTGCCAATGACTATTCCGCAGCCAACCTGATGATGCCACGGGGTGCCATCATCAATGGCAAGCTGGAAGAAGTTCACGAAGTGGATCTGCGCAATCCGGATGAGGTGCAGGAATTCGTGCCGCACTCCTGGTACAATTATCCTGATGAAGGCAAAGGCCTGCATCCTTGGGATGGTGTGACCGAGCCGAACTATGAGTTGGGTCCGAACACCGTTGGCACCAAGACCCATATTCGCGAGTTGGATGAAGGCGCGAAATATAGCTGGATCAAGGCTCCTCGCTGGCGTGGTCATGCGATGGAAGTGGGACCACTGGCGCGCTATGTCATTGGCTATATGCAGGGCCATGAAGAGATCAAGGATCAGGTTGATGGTGTTCTGCGCCATCTGGATGTGCCGATCACAGCTCTCTTCTCCACTCTTGGTCGGACCGCTGCACGTGGTCTGGAAGCATCCTGGGCTGCGCACAAGCAGAAATATTTCCTTGATAAGCTGATCGCCAATATCAAGGCTGGCGATACGGCAACCGCAAACACCGATAACTTCGATCCGAGCACCTGGCCTTCTGAAATCAAGGGCGTTGGCTTCACTGAAGCCCCTCGTGGTGCGCTTGGTCACTGGATCAAGATCAAGGATACCAAGATCGACAATTATCAGTGTGTCGTGCCAACCACCTGGAATGGCTCGCCTCGCGATAATCAGGGCAATATCGGTGCCTTTGAAGCCTCGCTCATGAATACCAAGGTCGAGCGTGCGGAAGAGCCGGTCGAGATCCTGCGAACCTTGCATTCCTTCGATCCATGTCTTGCTTGTTCAACTCACGTGATGAGTGAAGAAGGAGAAGAGTTGGCCGAAGTTAAAGTGCGCTAGGGGGAGATCATGTCTGATACAGACCAAATATCAACTGAGAAAAGGCATAGCGAAGAGGCTGTCTATATCTATGATGCGCCGCTTCGGGTCTGGCACTGGGTCAATGCTTTTGCCATTCTGGTGCTGTGTGTCACCGGCTACTTCATTGGCCAGCCTTTGCCTTCTGTCGCTGGCGAGGCCTATGACCATTACATCATGGGCTATATCCGTTATTTCCATTTTGTTGCTGCCTACGTGGTGATGATCGGCTTCGCTTTCCGTCTCTATTGGGCCTTCATGGGCCTTCATGCCAAACAGATCTTCTTCGTGCCCGTTTGGCGCAAGAGTTGGTGGGCAGAATTGATCCACGAGATCAAGTGGTATGCCATGATGGTGAAGGAGCCGAAGAAATATATCGGCCATAACCCATTGGCAGTGCTGACCATGCATGTTGCCTTCGTCTGGGTTCTGATCTTCATGATCATCACCGGCCTTGCGCTTTATGGTGAGGGCACTGGCATGGGCACCTGGCAATTTGACTGGTTCTCGTCGTGGGTGATCCCGCTCTTCGGACAAAGTCTGGATGTCCATAACTGGCATCGCATTGGTATGTGGGTGATGATCTGCTTCGTCATCACTCATATCTATGTGGCGGTGCGCGAAGACATCATGTCCCGACAGTCCATCATCTCATCGATGATTTCCGGCTGGCGCATGTATAAGGACAGCCGCCCGATGGATGGCAGCGAATAGGCCAGATCCATATAATCAGCATTGCTGATCGGATCTGCGGGGACATGTCCGGTCGGCATAAAGGGCGCTCCAGGCGCCCTTTTTCTATGCTTGTAGTAGAGCTGCAGGACCTCAGGCAATCAGGGCTGGCTAGCCACTTTCCGCCCAGATGGCAGGATTCTTACCGTCTAAATTTCAAAAATGGATAGAAAAAATACATTTTTCTATAAAAATGATAAAATTCCTTCCATTTATCTATTGCCAACTGCGTCAAAATGCCCTTCAATGCCTGCCATCCCATGACCGGGGATTGGAGGACCTGCAATATGACCAGCAAAAGCGTCTTGATTTTGGGGATTGGCAATCTGCTCTGGGCCGATGAAGGTTTTGGCGTTCGTGCCGTTGATGAGTTGAACCGTCTGTATGAATTTGAGGACAATGTTACGCTGTTGGATGGTGGCACGCAGGGCATCTATTTGGTGCAGCATGTGCGCGACGCAGATATTCTGATAGTCTTTGATGCGGTTGATTATGGTCTGCCTGGCGGAACCCTGAAGCGCGTAGAGGGTGATGAGGTGCCGCAATTCCTTGGCGCCAAGAAAATCTCTCTCCACCAGACCGGTTTTCAGGAAGTGTTGGCCATGGCCGATATGATGGACGACAGGCCGGAGCATTTGCTGCTGGTTGGCGTGCAGCCGGTTGAGATTGAAGATTTCGGCGGATCCTTGCGTGATGAGGTCAAAGCCCAGATCGAACCATCCATTGAGGTCGTGCTTGACTATCTTGCCAGTCATCAGATCACAGCCAAGAAGCGCGTCGAGAAACTCCCCGAAGATGTCACGCTGGCTTGCAATGTGATGCTCACCAGCCGTTATGAAGACGAACGCCCGGATGAAGCAGAGGCCTGTCGTGTAGGTGACAGTCGGATCATCGCCGATGATCGCTGGTCTGCACCGGAAGACTTTGATGGCGAGATGCAGGATGCGGTCAAAGGTGCTCATACCCTGTCCGTTACACCGGGGGACCGCCTGTAATGTGCATGGGAATCCCAATGAAGGTGCGGGAAGTCGGCTTCGGTTATGCGGTTTGCGATGATCGCGGTGCCGAGCGCATCATCGACACCATGCTGGTGGGCGAAGTGAAACAGGATGACTGGCTGCTTGTTTTCATTGATGCCGCTCGTGAAGTGATAGCCGAAGAAGACGCCCTGAAAATCCGCGATGCCTTGAAGGCGGTGCAATTGGCCATGATTGGCGATGGCAATCTGGATCATCTCTTTGCCGATCTGACCAATGTTGCACCCGCCCAATCAGATAAATGATTCCAGCTTAGGACCAGCAAAATGGACTTTTCTCCCTTAACGACCAGCATCATCGAGCGAGAACAGATCGCCATATTGAACGAAGACAATATGGCTGACTTTCTGGCCGAGAATGGCGACGTGATCCTGATGATCTGTGGCGACCATGAGCGGCTGATGGAAGTCAATGATGCTGCCGTGATCTTGCCCGAACTGGTGAAAGCATCCAATGGATTGCTGACCCCGGCTGTGGTGGAGCGTGGTTTTGAGCGTGATGTGCAGCGCCGCTATCGCTTCAGTTCCTTCCCGTCCTTTGTGTTCTTGCGCGATGGTGGCTATCTCGGCTCCCTCTCCCGTGTGCTGGATTGGTCCGACTATATCACCGAGATCAATGCCATCCTGGCCAAGGAGCCAAGTGAGCCGCCCGCTTTCAAAATTCGTGGCTTCGAGACGCCAGCCAAGATTGAGACTGGCGCGACAAACGGCACGGCCGTTGCACCAAAACCAGAAAAAAGCATGACAGATCGCCTGATCGAAGAAGGAGCAGACAATGTCTAAGGATTTGATCCCCCCCGCTTTTGGCTCACAAGGCCTTGGTTCCGGTTTGGGTGTTGGTTTGGGCAACAGCTCGGCAGCTCTTTCCTCCGGCTTTGGCGTCGGCCCCGGCTCGCAACCGGTCGATGAAGACGGCATGGAGCTGGACTATATGGAAATGCCGCGCGAAATGGCGACTTTTGATCCGCCAATCGCACCGGAGCCAGAAGACACGACCGGCATGATTGCTGGCAAAGCCAAGCTCGAAGAGCTGTTGGTTGCCTTGAACGCCTATAAAGTGGGCGGTGCAAAGGGTAAAGTTGATATTTCCGAATTGACCTCCACTGATCTTGGCCTGATCAATCAGATCCTTGGTGAAGGCGAGGTATCCATCGTCTGCGGCTCCAATATTCAGGCACAAGAATCTGTGCTGGCTGGTGTCTGGCGGGTGCTGACCCACGATGACAATGGCGCCCTGATCCGTGACGAGATCGAGGTTGCCGATTATCCCGCTTGCGTGGAGCAGGCTGTTTTTGCAGAAGCACAGACAAGTGTTGGTGATGTGGATGCACAATTGCCACCGGGAATCTTCAACGCGCCGTCACTGATCTCTGAACTTCAAGACAAGCAAGGCAATTATAAGTCAGGCGATGTGGTGCATAGCATCAATCTCACCCTGTTGCCGCAGACCGAGGAAGATCTGGCCTATCTCGACAATAAACTCGGCAAGGGCAAGGTGGTGATCCTGTCCCGTGGCTATGGCAATTGTCGTGTTTCCTCTACCGGCACGAAGAATATATGGTGGGTGCAATATTATAACAGCCAGGACGCCATCATCCTCAATTCCATTGAGGTGATCGATGTGCCGGACGTTGTTTGCGCCGCGCAGGAAGATATTGAAGACAGCGCCGAGCGTCTGGAAGAGATCCTTGTTATCTATCGTGATGGCGGAGAGACGCAATGAGCGAGCAGCAACCCGGCCTCAATATGTCTTTTTCCGGCGGCTCCTTTGGCGGTGATCTCTCAAAATTGAGCGATGATAGTGTGCTGGAATGCAAGATCTGCTGGCATGTTTATGATCCCAAACATGGGGATGATGTCTGGCAAATTCCGGCAGGGACCCCCTTCTCTCAGTTGCCTGAGCATTGGGCTTGTCCCAATTGCGATGGTGCACGCGAAGATTTCATGGTGGTGGATCAGACCTGATGACACAGCAACCAGAGCATAAGGATGAGCTATCGAGCGGAGCCAATATATGCGCCCGAATTGAAGCTCTGTTCGAGACAATCGAACAGGAGCGCATGAAAGATGTGCCCATCCTCAATGATGCTCTGTCTGTTGCAGCCTTTGGATTTGAGACACCCGATGCAGGCGGTGAGCTGAGCACTTATCGTGTGGGCGTGCTGCTGACGCCCTGGTTCATGAATTTGATGCTGCTGCCCTTGCGACCCAGTCAATTGGATGGACAAAGCTTTGGTGAAAAGCAGAGCCATCGCCTTCCCGCTGGCCATTTTGAATTCGTGGTGGGCCGAGAAGAGGAGCTAGGTGCCTTTTTGACCTGCTCTCTCTTCTCCCCTGTGTTCCAGTTTGCTGATCAGGAGACAGCCTGCCAAACCGCAAAAGCGGTGTTGGAAGAAGTTTTGCGGGTGCCGGAAGAACCAGCAGAGCAAAGTCAGGCCGAACAGGACATGCAGGCCATTTGGAAGGGTGAATTGCCCGAGCCGGAAACAGAAGAGATTGTTCAACCAGATACGCGGGAACCAGCTCCAGCCAGCCTTAGCCGTCGAGAGGTGTTACGTGGACTGCGCCCCTCTTCCAAAGAGAGCCAAGAGGTGCGGCCATGATCCGCGAAGACCAGCTCTCCATCCGTCTGTCCCCGAATGAAGAAGGCAAGAATAACCTGCGCGTTGATATCGTCTCGACGCGAAAAAGCGATTTGGCGCAAATTTTCGTCGGCAAAACTCCGATGGAAGCATTGCCGATGATTCCGCGGCTCTATTCCATTTGCGGTATGGCTCATAGCTATGCGGCCATTCAGGCCTGTCAGTCCTTGGATGACAGCAGGTCGTCGGCAATTCATGAGGCTTTGTGTCTCAATGAAATGCTGCGTGAACATGTTTTGCATATCGCCCTGCACTGGACCAAACAGATCGGCACAAAAGCACCACGCGATCAGATGCCTGTGCTGGTGCAGGCCTTTGAAGCGATCTCTCTCAAGCTCTTGGCTTATGCGCAGTTTGATAGTCAGCCCAAGGAAAAGCTGGAAGCAGCCCTCCTTGTTGCCAAGCTGGACCGGATCACTGAGTTGCTGGATGCTCTCTTCTTTGGCCATGCTTTGAAAGGCTGGAAAGATCTGAAAACTTCGCTGGATCTGGTCGTTTGGTGTGGCGATGACAACGGCATCATTGCGCGCATGATCAATCAGAGTATCCGCTCGGACCATCAGGACATAGCCGCAATTGAACCCGCCTTTCTGCCTGATCTGTCCAAGCAAGACTGGCAGCTGCTTTTGCAAAGGAACAAAGACAGCGCCTTTTGTGATCAACCTGATTGGCAGGACGAGCCACATGAGACCGGGTCCTTGCAACGACAAAAACAGCATCCCCTGATCAAAGCTTTGATGCCTGTTGGCAAGGCCAATCTTCTGGCTCGTCAGACAGCGAGAATTCTTGATTTGCTGAGCGTCATGGCGCAATTGCGTGATCAGCTCAAGGCTCTGGATGGTTATAATGCGGCGTCGATATTGCTGCAAAAAAATGGCGCTGGTGTTGGTGTGGTTGAGACAGCACGCGGCCGTCTGGTTCATGCCATTGATTTGCAGGATGGATTGATCCGGAATTGGTCCATCCTTGCGCCGACTGAGTGGAATTTTCATCCCAAAGGTGCGGCGGCACAAAGCCTGTCCCGCCTCACACCGGGGCCAGGGCTTGAAGAGCAGGCCCGACAGATTATGCTGGCCATTGACCCATGCATTGCGTTCGATCTTTTGGATGTGACGGGATTGGGGAAAGGAGCCAGCTATGCATGAAATGTCCATATGCGAAGGCATTTTGCAGGTGATTGAAGATCAGGCGAAAGCGCAACAATTTGCCCGCGTCAAACGTGTTCGCCTGGAAATCGGACCGCTGGCTGGTGTGGAACTGGAAGCGTTGACTTTTTCATATGACGTGGTGACAAAAAACTCGATCGCGCATGAGTCCAAGCTCGAAGTGATTGAGTTGCCGGTGAATGGCTGGTGCATGCCTTGCGCCAAACAGGTCAGTGTTGCCGCGCGCTACGAACCCTGCCCCGATTGCGGCTCCTATCAGGTGGAGATTACCGGCGGCGATGAATTGCGGATCAAAGATATGGAGGTGGAGTGATGTGTACTGTCTGCGGATGTGCCCATGGTGAAGTGAGCATTGAAGGCAAGGATCCTCATCATGCCTCTCATGGTCATGCACATGATCACAGTCATGATCACGACCATGGCCACCATCATCATAGTCATGATGAACAGGGCGGTGAGACCCATCATTATGGCAAGGGACCAGCCCACGCCCATGCGCCGGGCCTCTCACAAAGTCGGATGATCCAGATCGAGACCGATATCATGGCCAAGAATGATGGCTATGCGCAGGCCAACCGGTCTCTGATGCAGAAGAAAGGCATCTTCTCGCTCAATCTCGTCTCCAGTCCCGGCTCAGGCAAAACCACCCTTTTGACCAGATCCATCGAGGATTTGAAGGATGAGCTGCCCATTTCCGTGATTGAAGGCGATCAGCAGACGGCCAATGATGCCGAGCGGATTCGCGCGACGGGTGTCTCTGCAATTCAGGTGAATACCGGTAAGGGTTGTCATCTGGATGGCCATATGGTCGGTCATGCGCTCGAGAGTCTGGAACCGGAAGACAAGAGCCTTCTCTTCATCGAGAATGTCGGCAATCTTGTATGCCCGGCAGGTTTTGATCTTGGCGAAGCGCACAAAGTGGCGATCCTCTCAGTGACCGAAGGGGAAGACAAGCCGCTGAAATATCCCGACATGTTTCATGCTGCGGATGTGATGCTTCTGAACAAGATCGATCTGCTGCCTTATCTCACCTTTGATGTTGATGCCTGCATTGAAAATGCGCGCAAGGTGAATCCGAAGATCAAGGTGCTGAAGGTCTCGGCGACAAGCGGTGAAGGCATGGAGCAATGGTATCAATGGATCCGTGCCAGCCGTCAGATTGCGCTTATCGACCATACTTAAAGTTTGACCCCGCCTGAAGGACCAGTCAGGCAGAAAAGGACCAAAATCATGTGTTTGGCATTACCCGCAGAATTGATTGCCATTGATGAGGCAAGCGATATGGGCACCGTGTCGCTGGAAGGGGTCAAGAAGCAGATTTCCCTTGCCCTTGTTGATGGGGTGAAAGTTGGCGATTTCGTGCTGGTCCATGTGGGCTATGCGCTCAATACCATCAGCCCCAGCGAGGCGCAAAAGACGCTGGAGCTGATGAATGAGGCCGGATTGGTATCCGCTGATGAGGAGGCCGCACAATGAAATATGTCGACGAATTCCGCTCCAAGGACGGTGCCAAGAAACTGGCAACCGAAATTGCCCGCACGGTTGACCCCAACCGCTCCTATCATGTCATGGAGTTCTGCGGTGGACATACGCACGCAATTTTTCGCTATGGCGTTCAGGATCTGATGCCGGACAATGTGCAATTCGTCCATGGTCCCGGCTGTCCGGTTTGCGTCTTGCCGATCCCGCGCATTGATGCTGCCATTGAACTGGCCGAGCGTCATGATGCGATCATCTGCAGCTATGGCGACATGATGCGCGTGCCGGCCAGCAAGAAGCGCAGTCTGATCAAGGCCAAGGCTGACGGCGCTGATATCCGTATGGTTTATTCCACGCAGGATGCCTTGAAGATTGCGCAGGACAATCCTGATCGTCAGGTGGTGTTTTTCGCCATTGGGTTCGAGACCACCACCCCGCCTTCCGCTGTTGCTATCAAGCAGGCACAGGCCTTGGGCTTGGAGAATTTCTCGGTCTTTTGCAATCATGTCCTGACCCCAGCTGCCATTCAGCATATTCTGCAGGCCCCGGATTTGCGTGATTTCGGCGCTGTTTCCATTGATGGCTTCCTTGGGCCCTCTCATGTTTCCTCCATCATCGGCAGTCAGCCCTATGACTATTTTGCGCAAGAATTTCAAAAGCCTGTGGTGATTGCGGGCTTTGAGCCCCTGGATGTGATGCAAGCCACCTTGATGCTGATCCGTCAGGTCAATGAAGGCCGCTTCGAGGTGGAAAATGAATATAGCCGGGTGGTAACGCCAGAGGGCAATCTCAAGGCGCAGTCTCTCGTGCAGGAAGTGTTCGAGCTGCGTCGTAGCTTCGAATGGCGCGGTCTTGGTGATGTGCCCTACAGCGCTCTGCAAATTCGTGAATGCTATGCCGCCTTTGATGCCGAGCGCCGCTTTGATCTTACAAAATCCAAGGGGCAGGATGTGAAAGCGTGCGAATGCCCGGCCATTCTGCGTGGTGCCAAGAAACCAACGGATTGCAAATTGTTCGGAACGGTCTGTACGCCGGACAATCCGCAAGGCTCCTGCATGGTTTCATCAGAGGGCTCCTGCGCCGCCTATTGGAGCTATGGCCGGTTCCGGTTGGCACAAAACCAGGTCGCATAAAGGAAAAAGCCATGTTGCAAAGAAAACCCGGCTCGAAACGCTTTCCCATGCGGCTGAATATCAAAAAGGGTCGCGTGGACATGACCCATGGCTCTGGCGGACGGGCCATGGCGCAATTGATTGAAGAGCTGTTTGCCAGTCATCTGGACAATGAATTATTGGCGCAAGGCAATGATCAGGCAGCTTTCTCGGTGCCTGCTGGCCGCATGGTGATGAGCACCGATGGTCATGTGGTCTCGCCTCTCTTCTTTCCCGGTGGTGATATCGGATCGCTCAGCGTTCATGGCACAGTCAATGACGTGGTGATGTCTGGCGCAAAGCCGCTCTATCTTTCGGCTTCCTTTATTTTGGAAGAAGGTTTCCCATTGGCGGATCTCGACAAGATTGTTGCGTCCATGGCGAAAGCAGCCGAGGAGACCGGAACTCCGATTGTCACTGGCGATACCAAGGTCGTTGAAAAAGGCAAAGGCGATGGGGTTTTCATCTCAACCACCGGCATCGGGATTGTGCCCGATGGACTGATATTGTCAGGTGATCAGGTTCAACCGGGCGACAAGATTTTGGTCAGCGGCTATATCGGCGATCATGGCGTGGCCATCATGTCGAGCCGTGAAAATCTCGAATTTGAGACGAGCATAGCTTCTGATAGCCAGCCGTTGCATGATCTGGTGGCCGATATGGTGCGCGAAGTCCCGGAAATTCGTTGTATGCGTGACCCGACGCGCGGAGGTGTGGCCTCGACCCTGAATGAGCTGGCGCAGCAATCTTCTACCGGTATGCGCCTGCAAGAAGAAGCCATTCCGGTGCGACCAGAAGTGCATGCGGCTTGTGAATTGCTGGGACTGGATCCGCTTTATGTGGCCAATGAGGGCAAATTGATTGCCATCTGCCCCGCTGATCAGGCAGAAAAGCTGCTGAATGTGATGCGTGCTCATCCAAAAGGGCAGGATGCTGCCATCATCGGCGAAGTAGTCGAAGATGAGCATGGCTTTGTAACCATGGAAACCGTCTTTGGCGGACAGCGCATCGTTGATTGGCTGGCGGGTGAGCAATTGCCGCGCATTTGCTAGTCACCCTTTTGAATCTAAAGTTCGTTCGGTGCTCACGGCTCAATGTGACGAACTTTAGATTCGGGTGACTAGGCCCTGAGCTTAAGGCGCCTGGATTTAAGACAAGGTTGGAAGATGATTTCGTTTCTGCTTCTGGGATTTTTGATTGGTATGAGCCACGCATTGGAAGCTGACCATCTGGCGGCGGTCGGTGCCATGGCGACCTCTGGCAAGCCAAGCTCCAAAAGATTGGCTTTTCTTGGCGCTTCCTGGGGCTTGGGCCATACCACCACGCTCTTCCTGCTCAGCGCTGTCGTGATTGTCTTTGGTTTTGTGCTCAGTGACTTTCTGGCGTCCAGCCTGGAATTCTTCGTTGGCATCATGCTGGTGGGTCTTGGTATTCAGGTAGCAATGAAGCTTCGGCGCTCAAAGGTACATTTCCATGTGCATGATCATGGTGACGGCAAGGCTCATCTTCATGCCCACAGCCATGCGCATGAAGGATCCAAGGATCATTCGGCTCCCTCAGCCCATACCCACGAGCATAAAAGCGGCTTTTCGCTGAAAGCTTATAGCATCGGCTTGGTGCATGGTCTTGCAGGCTCCGCCGCTCTTTTGGTGATTGTCGCCGCTGCCACACAAGATGCCATGGCTGCAATGCTGTATGTGCTTGTTTTTGGCCTTGGTTCAGTTGCGGGCATGGGGTTACTGACTTTTGCCATTTCCTTGCCATTCAATTTGGGCAGCAAGGGGCGCAGCGAAAAGCTGGTGGGTCGCTTTTTCATTGCCATTCAAGCCGCGTCTGCCTGTCTTGCCATTTACATTGGCGTAGCGGTGATGATGGAAACCGGCCCTGCTGTCTTGGAAGGCCTGCAAGGTCTATCTTAAAGGAATAAGATCGGGATTATGAGAATTCTGTTGCTCATTCATGGTTTCAATGCGCTCTCCCAGCGTTTGTTTGTGGAGCTGGAAGCGCTTGGCCATGAGGTGAGCATCGAATTTGACATCCATGATGACAATACACGCGAAGCCATCGAGCTGTTTCAACCTGATCTGGTTCTGGCTCCTTATCTAAAACGCGCCATTCCGCGTGATATCTGGGAAAACACCCTCTGCCTGATCCTGCATCCCGGACCGTTGGGGGACAAAGGTCCCTCCGCCCTCGATTGGGCCATCCTGAAAGGCGAGAGCCATTGGGGTGCAACACTTTTGCAGGCTGAGGAGGAAATGGATGGTGGTCCTGTTTGGGAAAGCCGTTCCTTTGCCATGGCAGAGCGCCCAAAATCCAGCCTCTATCGTAGTGAGATCAGCGATATTGCGGTTGCCAGCGTCAAAGATGCTTTGAAGCGGATTGAGGCAGGTGAGGCTTCCCCTCGCCGTTTATCAAAACAAGACGAGGATGTGACTGGCAACCTTCAGCCGGCCATTCGCCATAAAGACCGGGTGATCGATTGGAAAAAGGATGACAGCGAAACAATTCTGCGCAAGATCCGCTCAGCTGATGGTGTGCCCGGTGCGCAAGATGGATTCTTTGGTCGCTCGCTTTATCTCTATGATGCTCATCGTGTTTCAGATGAGGCGCTTCTGATATTGAATGCAGCACCAGGAGCTGTGATTGCCAAAAGCGGTTCTGCACTTTGCCGCAAGACCAAGGATGGAGCGCTTTGGATTGGGCATATGCGCGATCCACACGGTGAGCATGGCTTCAAACTGCCAGCTGCAATGGTGCTGGAAGCGGATTTGGACAAAGAGCTGAGCGAAGTTGAAGGCTATCCGGCGATTTCGATATGTCGGATCGGCGATGTCACCCATCTGCATTTCCCGTTTTACAATGGCGCCATGTCGACCAGCCAATGTGAAGATCTGCTGATGGCCTACAAGATGGCTGCCCAACAGGACAGCAAGGTGATTGTACTGCATGGCGGGCCGGATTTCTGGTCCAATGGCATGCATCTCAATGTGATCGAGGCATCAAATGATGCTGCGAATGAGAGCTGGCGGAACATCAATGCCATTGATGATCTGGCCGAGGCCATCATTCGCACCGAAAGTCATCTGACCGTTGCAGTCATGCATGGCAATGCCGGGGCTGGTGGAGTGTTTTTGGCGCGTGCCTGTGATCAGGTCTGGTTGCGTGATGGCGTGATCCTCAATCCTCATTACAAGGATATGGGCAATCTCTATGGCTCTGAATTTTGGACCTATCTGCTGCCTCGCTATGCTGGCGAAGAGAATGCCAATCGTATAGCCGAGCAACGTCTGCCCATGGGCGCGGATGAAGCTGCGATGCTTGGATTGGCTGACAAGGTGCTCAGTAACAATCGCGCGTTTTTTGCCAGCGAAGTGGATGAGCAGGTCATGCAGCTTTGTGAGGCGAATGTTTGGTCCAATCTGATTGACAAGAAGATCAAACAGCGCCGCGAAGATGAAGCGATCAAGCCGCTCAGCACCTATCGTGAGGAAGAATTGACGCGTATGCGGGGCAATTTCTTTGGCTTTGACCCCTCTTATCATGTTGCTCGTTATAATTTTGTCCATAAAATAGCCAAATCGCGCACGCCAATCACTCTGGCGCGCCATCGGGACAAGCGCTATCAATCTGGTGCGGCCCATCGTTCAACACATAAGGGATATGGAACCTGATGAGTGAAAGTCTTCCAACCATTTTGATTGTTGACGATGAAGTCCGCTCTCTGGAATCGCTGGAACGCAATCTCTTTGCTGATTTCGATGTGCGCACCGCCACCAGTGCCGCTGAAGCTGAAAAGATTCTGGAACAGGAATGGGTGCAGATCATCCTTTGTGATCAGCGCATGCCGGAAGAGACCGGCGTGCAATTCCTGACCCGTGTTCGAGAGCGCTGGCCAGAGGTGATCCGGATCATCATTTCCGGCTATACCGACGCAGGTGATATCATTACCGGGCTGAATGAAGCCGGGATCTATCAATATATCACCAAGCCTTGGCGGCCGGACGAATTGATGCAAGTGCTTAAAAATGCATCGAAAATGTTCGAGCTTCAGCGCCAGAATGAGTTGTTGGCCATTGAGCTGCGGATGTTGGACAAGACAGCGGAAAGCACCATTGAGAGCCGCCGGGCACGCCTCAAAGACCGCTATAATGATGAAGACGGTATCATTCGCGCCAAGCAAAGCCCGATGAATGGGGTTTGCCAGACCTTGCGTCAGATAGCGGCCTTTGATCTGCCCGTCCTGATCATGGGCGAGTCTGGCACCGGCAAGGAATTGGCCGCCCGATCGTTGCATTATAATTCCCTGCGCTGGAACAAACCGTTCGTGGTCGAGAATTGCGGCGCGCTGTCTGACGAATTGCTGGAAAGCGAGCTGTTTGGCCATAAGCGTGGAGCCTTTACCGGTGCGGTGGAAGATCATATCGGTCTGTTTGAACGGGCCGATGGTGGTACCATCTTCCTTGATGAAATCGGCGAAGTCACACCGAGTTTTCAGGTGAAATTGCTGCGCGTCTTGCAGGAAGGCGAAATTCGCCCCGTTGGCTCAAACAAGACCCGCAAGGTGGATGTGCGCGTGATCGCTGCCACCAACCGCGATATGGATGAGGAAGTGCGCATGGAGCGCTTCCGAAAGGACCTTTATTTTCGAATGGCTGGCATTGTGGTGACCATGCCGCCACTGCGTGAACGTGCTGGCGACGTTCCGGCCCTGGCTGATCATTTGCTGAGGCAAGCCGTGAAAGAGCTTGGCAAGGACGCCAAGGGTTTCACGCCGGAAGCGGTCGATTGCATGCGCCGCTATCAATGGCCGGGCAACGTACGAGAAATGCAGAACGAGATCCAGCGCATGCTGGTGATGGCACCAGATAACGCCCTTCTTGGCTCGGAATTGCTATCTCCTCGCGTGGTGCATGCAGCACCAGAAGAGGACAAGGATGAAATGGCCATCCTGTCCGAATTCAATGGCTCGCTGAAAGACCGGATTGAACAGCTGGAAGCGCGGGTTCTGCATGAAACCATGATCCGCCATCGCTGGAACAAATCCAAAGCCGCCAAGGAGTTGGGCCTCTCTCGTGTCGGCTTGCGCGGCAAGCTGGAACGCTATGGTCTGGAAAAGGTTGAACAATTGGACGTAAACGGTCAGGATGATGATGACGGTGAACTTGTAGATCAGCAGACATCCAAATCTGCCAAGAGCGTCAGACAAACGACCAAACTGAGCTCGGCACAAGACAAGGGCTAAGTTCGTAAATCAGGACCAAGGATCAAGATAAGGCAATGGCACATCATCCCGGCAAGGACGGGTCCAACTCTGATGTCACTCCGCTTTCCACTTCCTCGCCTCTTCAAACCCAGCTGGGAGGCGCACAATTGGGAGAGGATGGAAGTTTTGCCATGCCTGATGCTGATGAGGCGACTTGGATTGATGTGATCCAGAAAATGGATAGCGTCTATGCGGAGCTGGTGGAAAGCCAGACCGAGCTGGAAGAAAAGAATGCCGCGTTGGAAGAAGCGCAGTTCTTCATTTCCAGCGTGCTGTCCTCCATGACCGATGTGCTGATTGTTTGTGATCGTCATGGCCGCATCCAGCAAACCAATGCAGCCCTGGAGGAATTGACCGGTTTTGCCGAGCATAGTCTGTTGGGGCAATCTCTTGGTAATATCCTCTCTTCCGAGAATAGTGATCTATTGAGCCAAATGGCGGAACGCTTGTCGAGTTCCTCGCCTATTTCCGACTGCGAGGTGGCGGTGGTGGATTGCCAAGGCAACGCCGTGCCGCTGTCCATCAATTGCTCCCCGCGCTTTGACCATCAGGGTAATATGGTTGGATTGGTACTGATCGGGCGGCCATTGGGCGAGCTGCAAAAAGCCTATCGCGAGCTGGATGAAGCCCATCACACGTTGCGTGAAGCTCAGCAACAGCTTGTTTTCTCGGAAAAAATGGCGGCGCTTGGTCGTTTGGTGGCAGGCGTTGCCCATGAGTTGAACAATCCCATCAGCTTTGTCTTTGGCAACATGCATGCGCTGAAGACTTATGGCGAGCGCATCACTCGCTATTTGCAGGAAGTGGAAGCCAAGAGTCAGAATACGGAGCTGGCCGAATTGCGCCGCAAACTCGGCATCAAGCGCATCATGGACGACATTCTGCCGCTATGCGAAGGTACGTTGGAAGGGGCAGAGCGGGTCAGCGATATTGTGCAGGAACTCCGTCGCTTCTCATCCTCGCAAAAGGAAGCACCAGAGGAATTTGCGCTGCGTGGTGTGATTGAAACCGCCACCAATTGGGTGTTTCGCGGTGCCAAGGTCAACCCTGATCTGATGATTGAATGCGACGAGACATTGTGCCTTTCGGCCAAAAAAGGCTATGTGCATCAAATCCTTGTCAATCTGGTGCAAAATGCCATTGATGCCATGGACGGTGAGGGATCTGTCAATGCCATTCAATCCAGTCTGCATATCGCGTGTGCAGGCGTAGGCGATGAGAAGGATCAGATAGCCTTGTCCGTTCGTGACAATGGGCATGGCATATCGGAAGACGATCTGGCCCGTATTTTCGAGCCTTTCTATACCACCCGCCCGATCGGACAGGGCACCGGGCTTGGTCTTTATGTAAGTTACAATCTGGCCGAAGAAATGGGCGGTTCTCTCGCAGGTAGCAATCACGAAGATGGTGGCGCCTGTTTCATCCTGACTTTGCCGATCAAGCCTAAACCCTCTTCAGCATCAAAAGAGCAGGAGGGCAGTGATGACTGATCGGTCTTCCAAATCGACCAAAACTCTGCTGTGGCTGCAATCGGGCGGCTGCGGTGGCTGTTCTCTTTCGCTCTTTGGGGCGGAAGCCCCGGATCTGCTATCGAGCTTTGAAGCGGCCAATATCGAGCTGCTTTGGCACCCTTCCCTATCATTGGAAACCGGCCAGCAAGTTCTTGATCTGATTGAGGCTATCCGGTCTGGTCAACAGAAGCTGGATATTCTTTGTCTGGAAGGCTCAGTTATCAATGGGCCAGATGGCACCGGCGCCTATCATTTGATGGCGGGCACTGGCGGCAAGCCCATGCGCGATATCATCTCCGAACTTGCAATTCATGCGTCTCAAGTGGTGGCGATCGGCTCTTGTGCGGCCTATGGTGGCATCACGGCCGCAGGCGAGAATGAGGTAGAGGCAACCGGCCTTTCCTTTGACGGCAACAAGCCGGGGGGATTGCTGGGTGGTGATTATCGCTCGGATCTGGAGCTGCCGGTAATCAACATTCCTGGCTGTCCCATTCATCCGGACTGGGTGACCGAGACGCTAGCCCATCTCAGCTCCGATCAGATGAAAGCGCAGGATCTGGATGCCTTTGGCCGGCCTTTGTCCATGGCGGGATCGCTGGTCCATCATGGCTGCTCGCGCAATGAATTTTATGAATATAAAGCTAGTGCCGAGCGTTTGGCCGATCTTGGCTGCATGATGGAAAATCTTGGCTGTAAAGGCACGCAGGCGGCAGGCGACTGCAATTCCCGTCCCTGGAATGGATCGGGCTCTTGCATCACTGGTGGCTATCCCTGCATTGCCTGCACTGAACCGGGTTTCGAAGAGCCGGGCCACTCTTTTGCCGAGACACCAAAGATTGCAGGCATCCCCGTTGGCCTCCCTACCGATATGCCAAAAGCATGGTTCGTGGCGCTGGCATCTCTGTCAAAGGCAGCAACACCCAAGCGTTTGAGCGAGAATGCCACAGCCGAGCGGGTGATCTTCACTCATAATCGCGTGCCGGTTGGCGAAGGTTCCAAGCCTGACAAGAAACCTTCTTCCCCTGCCCCGCTCTTTGGCATTGCAAGACGAAAGGATCGCTCATGAGCCGCCTGATCATTGGTCCTTTCAATCGCGTCGAAGGTGATCTGGAAGTCAAACTGGATATGAAAGAGGGACGGGTTGAGGAAGCGCGTGTGGTTTCGCCGCTTTATCGTGGGTTTGAGAGGATCTTGAAGGGAAAGGATCCGCAAGACGCTTTGGTCTATGCGCCACGCATTTGCGGCATCTGTTCGGTGAGCCAGTCAACGGCGGCAGCTTATGCGCTGGCTGGACTTGAGGGTGTTTCTACACCGCTGAATGGTCAGCGTGCCAGCAACATGATTTTGGCGACAGAGAATATCGCCGATCATCTGACCCATTTCTATCTGTTTTTCATGCCGGATTTTACCCGTGAGACCTATGGCTCTGAGCCTTGGTATGCGGGCATTGCGAAGCGCTTTCAGGCGATCAAAGGCGAAGCCACGCAGGATTTTTTGCCAGCACGGGCCGAGCTGTTGCACATCACGGGTATCTTGGCAGGCAAATGGCCCCATACGCTTGCCATTCAGCCAGGCGGCACCACGCGGTCCATTCAAGCCAATGAGCAAGCAAGGCTGAAAAGTATTCTTTTCACTTTCCGTCGCTTTCTGGAACGCTATCTCTTTGGTGCCGATCTGGAGGAAATCTCCTCTCTTTCCAGCTATGAGGCGCTTGAAGCGTGGTTAGCTGCTAAAGGCCCGGATCATAGCGATTTTTCTCGTTTTCTTGCTATCTCAAGAACTCTGGATCTGGCCAAGGCTGGCCGTTCCTGTGATCGCTTCATGAGCTATGGCGTTTATCCGCAAGGTGAAGAGCAAACACCCCTTTTCGCACAAGGCATTGTGATGGATGAACAAGCCTTGCCATTGGATAGCGCCGCCATCGCTGAAGATGTCAGCCATGCCTGGATGGTCAGCGATGAACCGCGTCATCCGTCCGATGGCCAGACCATTCCTGATCCTGGCATGCAGGATGGCTATAGTTGGTGCAAGGCCCCTCGCCTGAATGGTCAGACGATGGAAACCGGGGCTTTGTCACGGCAACTGATAGATGGACATCCGCTCATTCGCGATTGTGTTGCACGTTCTGGCGGCAATGTCGAAAATCGTGTTCTGGCCCGGTTGCTGGAGGTCGCTATTCTGGTTCCGCATATGCAGGCATGGTCTGAGAGCTTGGATCTTGGTGAGCCTTTCCGTCATCACGGTAAAGGATTGCCCGATGGCCAGTCCGTTGGTCTGGTGGAAGCCGCACGTGGCTCGCTTGGCCATTGGCTGAGCGTGAAAAATGGTGTGATCGAGAATTATCAGATCATCGCACCGACCACATGGAATTTCTCACCGCGCGATGGGCAAGGCCTGCCTGGCCCGCTGGAACAGGCGCTTGTAGGGGCTGGATTGCGCGAAGGCGAGGTCGATCCGGTTTCTGTTCAGCATATCGTGCGCTCTTACGATCCCTGCATGGTCTGCACGGTGCATTGACCATGCCTGATCCCCTGGCTCATGGCTCATGTCACTCCATTCGCGTGCGCGGATTGGTACAAGGGGTTGGTTTTCGTCCCACGGTTTGGCAAGTGGCCAAGGCTTTGAAACTCAAGGGTGATGTGCGCAATGATGGCGAAGGCGTTTTGGTCCGTCTTTCGGCTGATCAAAATGAATTGGCTGCTTTTGTACAAAATTTGCGCTATGCTTGCCCTCCCCTTGCTCGTATCGATGCCATTGAATGCCAACCACTCGATGAGCCTGTGTCTTTCGATGACTTTGTCATTGCAGCCAGCACGGAGACTGATATTGCGACCGGTATTGTTCCCGATGCTGCGACCTGCCCGGATTGCCTTGCTGATATCGAAGATCCTTCCAATCGACGCTATCGCTATCCCTTCACCAATTGCACCCATTGCGGCCCCCGCCTCTCGATCATCAAGCAACTTCCCTATGATCGTGCCTATACTTCGATGGCAGAGTTCGAGATGTGCGCGCATTGTCAGGCGGAATATGATGATCCGGCGGACCGTCGTTTTCATGCCCAGCCCAATGCCTGTCCCGACTGTGGCCCGCAATTGTCCCTGCTCTGGGCGGATGGTATTCCGATCACGTTGGACGATGAGCAAGATGCGATCCAGCGCTGCGCGTCGCTTTTAAAGCAAGGCAGGATCGTCGCAATCAAAGGCATTGGTGGGTTTCATCTGGCGGTTGATGCTTCCAATGAAGATGCTGTCGCCGAGCTACGCGCTCGAAAGCTGCGCTATGGCAAACCGCTGGCCCTTATGGCGCGGGATCTGGATATGGTCCGGAGCTTTTGTAAAGTGGGAGAAATTGCAGAAAACCTACTGCTTGATCGCGCTGCACCCATTGTGCTTTTGGAGCAAAAAGAAAATGCGGCGGAACTGGCATCTGCTATTGCACCGGGACAGCGCCGTTTGGGTTTCATGCTGCCTTACAGCCCGCTTCATAGCTTGCTGATGCAGGAGTTGGAACAGCCCTTGGTGATGACGTCTGGCAATCTCTCTTCTGAGCCTCAAGTGATTGACAATGAGGAAGCGTTGCAACGCCTGTCTTCAATTGCGGAGGCTTTCCTCATGCATGATCGCGCCATCATCAATCGGCTTGATGATTCCGTCCTTCATCTGGTGGATGATCGTGCGGCGGTTCTGCGCCGTGCGCGCGGATTTGCACCAGAGCCTCTGCCTTTGCCTGCGGGATTTGAAACAGCTCCCGACATTCTGGCGATTGGTGGAGAAATCAAGAATACCTTTTGCTTGCTGGAACATGGGCAGATGACCCTCTCTCATCACATTGGCGATATGGAAAATCCCAAGCAGCAAAAGAACTATCGCAGGGCTTTGGATCTTTATGCCTCTGTTCGGAACTTTGAGCCTCAGCGCATCGCTCTGGATTGTCATCAGGGCTACTTTTCTACGCGTTTGGGTGAAGCTCTGGCGGTCGAACAAGATTGCCTGATAGATGCTATCCAGCATCACCATGCTCATCTGGCGGCGTGTATGACCGAACATGCTTTGCCGTTGGATCACGGGCCTGTTCTCGGTGTCGTGCTGGATGGTTTGGGGTCATCTGAAGAAGGCGAACTTTGGGGCGGAGAGTTTTTGCTTGGTACCTATCAGGGCTATGAGCGACTGGCCCATTTCGCTCCCGTTGCCCTGCCGGGTGGCGGCAAGGCCTCATATGAGCCGTGGCGCAATTGCTTTGCGCATTTGCGAGAGTTGGGGGAGTGGGATCAAATCTCTGCGGACTATGCTGATCTGGAAATCATTCGCTGGCTCGGCAAGAAGCCTTTGACACAAATGAACGCCATGATCGAACGTGGCCTGAATGCGCCGAAAGCTTCTTCTGCGGGGCGGCTTTTTGATGCGGTTGCAGCCTGTCTCGATATGTGCCGCGATCAGGTGCGTTATGAAGGGGAGGCGGCGATGCTGCTTCAAGCCCATGCAGAAGAGGCGTTCGTGCGATATAGCGAGACACAAATCGAGCCTTATGAGAAGGAGCTTCAACGCTCATGTGAGGAGCAAAGCAAGGAGCCTTTGGTTCTGACGTGGCGTCCTCTTTGGCGTGGTATTTTGGGAGATCTGAGATCGGGCAAAGACAGAGATCTCATTGCTGCCAGATTCCATCAAACCTTGATTGTTGTGATTGCTGATCTGGCAACTGAACTCGCTCAAAGCCATTCGGTGAAGAAAATAGCTCTGACCGGTGGTGTCTTTCAGAATGTGATTCTCTGCGAAGGTGTCGCTGCTCGGCTGCGTAAAAGTGACTTGGAAGTGCTTATTCCTCGTCTGTTTCCTGCCAATGATGGCGGATTGGCACTGGGACAAGCTATGATCAGTGCCGCGCGTGCGATTGCTGCAAGCAAAACCGCATAGTGAAATTGACAGCCGTACAAATCTGTATTTCTAATATGTAAATCAACTAGATAGTTTGATTTTTAGATCAAATTTCCAGCTCTGTCATGGCTTTTTGATTTAATGCCCGGTTAACCATAAAATTCTGTACGGATCTTCTTTGCGGTCAGATGCACGCCCGGCAGCCGGGGGTATTAACCTTTCATTAACGAAAAATCTCTTGCCAGAATCGGGGAATCATCCGATTGTTCACACTTAAGATGCCTATTCGCGATTAAAAGCGATATTTTTAAAAATGCTAACTTGGTGACGGTAGCTCAGATGAACAGCCCTGTCGGTTTCGATCAGATCATCTTACAGCAAGGCGAGCTGATCTCGGACAAATTGCATATGTTGCGTGTGGAGCAATTCCCACCCAACGCGACGAAAGGGCTGCGCCAATTCTCACTTGCCGAAGTTGCCAGTTATCTTGGTGTGACCCAGTCCAATATCAAGAAATTGCATTTGGAAGGCAAGGGGCCAGTTCCAACCACATCAGCCAGTGGTCGCCGGTCCTACACGGCCGAACAAATGCTGGAGCTGCGCCGGTATCTCGATAAGAATGGCCGCCCGGGCAAGAAGCCATATCTACCTCACCGTTCCGAAGGTGAAGATCTTCAGGTCATCTCGGTCGTGAACTTCAAAGGTGGATCAGGCAAGACCACGACGACGTCGCATCTGGCACAGCATCTGGCTTTGACGGGGCATCGCGTTTTGGCAATTGATCTCGATCCTCAGGCATCTCTGACCGCGCTCTATGGTATTCAGCCAGAGCTGGACCAAACAGGTTCGCTCTATGAGGCCTTGCGCTATGATGAAGATCGTCAGTCGATTACCAGCGTCATTCGTCCGACCAATTTTCCGGGTCTTGATATTGTTCCTGCTAATCTGGAGCTGCAGGAATATGAGTATGACACGCCTTTGGCAGCTGCCAGCAAGGACAGTAATGAAGGGCGTTTGTTCTTTACGCGCATCACCGAAGTCCTGGCTGATGTCGAAGATCAATATGACATCGTTCTGATTGATTGCCCGCCTCAGCTTGGCTATTTGACTCTGACAGCTTTGACGGCATCAACTTCGGTTTTGATCACCGTTCACCCACAGATGCTGGACATCATGTCCATGAGCCAGTTCCTCTTGATGCTGGGCGGCATTCTGGAGAGTATGAATAGTGCAGGGGCAGGTATCAATCTGAATTGGTTCCGCTATGTGGTCACCCGCTATGAGCCGACCGATGGGCCACAGGCCCAGATGGTTGGCTTCATGCAGGCGCTGTTTCCCAATCAGATGCTCCAAAACCATATGCTGAAATCCACTGCGATTTCCGACGCTGGTATTACCAAGCAAACCCTCTATGAAATTGATCGCTCTCAATTCAACCGTCAGACCTATGATCGCGCAATCGGGTCACTGAATGCGGTCAATGGTGAAATTACCGATTTGATCCATCGTGCATGGGGAAGGGACGTCTGATGACTTTGACAGCCGTACAAATCCCGTTTTTCTCAAATGATCTCAGTAGGTTGATTCTGAAGGAGGTGCATTGATGGCTCGTAAGAACCTTTTGGCTTCCATCACCGGCGGCGCAACCGATCAGGGAGTGAACCCGAAACGCGCCAAATATGTGAAACGTGGTGCATCTCGCTCAATGGTATCCACCATTGAGGAGATGGCCGAGAACAGCAAGAAGATGATGGAAGGGGAGGCTATTGTTTCCCTGAACCCGGATCTGATTGATGCTTCCTTCATTGCTGACCGTTTGGAAACTGATCCGCAGGCCTTTGAAGAACTGAAGCAGGCTATTGCCGAACACGGCCAGTCCACGCCTATTCTGGTACGTCCTCATCCTGATGATGAAGGTCGTTATATGGTGGTTTATGGTCATCGCCGGGCGCGCGCTGCAAAAGAGCTGGAGATTGAAGTTCGGGCTGTGGTGAAAAGTCTGAATGATATTGCCCATATCATTACCCAAGGCCAGGAAAACACAGCTCGTTCCGATCTGACTTTCATCGAGAAAGCCCTCTTTGCTCGCAAGCTTAGCGATATGGAGCAAAGCAAGGACGTTATTCAGGCAGCGCTGACCATCGATGCTACGCTGCTTTCTCGCATGCAGTCCATCACCGATATCATTCCATCCGAATTGTTGGATGCACTTGGCTCCGCACGTGGCATTGGTCGGGATCGCTGGGAAGACTTGAAGCGCCTTGTAACCAATCCGAAACAGCGCGATGTAGCGCTTGGATTGCTGGAGGATGAAGCCTTCATGCAAGCGGAGGTGCGTGAGCAATTCGAGATGCTGTTTGCCAAGCTTGGTAAGGACAAGAACAAGGTTGCGAAGTCCGCACTTGGCCCCAAGGGACGGATGAGCAATGTTGCTAAGAAGCAATTGCCAGGCTGGTCAGCCAAGGATGAGAAGGTCAGCGCGAGCTATAAAGCAAGTGCCAAGAGCTTCAATCTGACCCTCAAGAAAGAGGATGCCAAGGGTTTTGGCAATTTCATCACTGCTCATCTGGAGCGACTTTACGAGGAATATCGTCAAGAATTGGAAAAGGACGAAAAGCGGAAGTAGCAAAAGAAAAAGGCTCCCGAACCGAGTCAACGGAAACGAGAACCTCTCATAGATGTAGCAATCAGAGAATCCCATTTCCGCGAATCATAGTCAAGTATTTTTCGCACCGATTCGGTGAACAGATTTCTTTTGCCTTTTGAAAGGTGAAAAAATGACTGTGACGCATATCTCGACGCCTTTCGGTGGGCGATCGATGACACTTGCCATGGCGGCAAGACAAATAGATGTGGCTGAAAAGGCCGCAAACCAGGACCATTCCGAGCCATTGGACAAATGGGATCTCTTCCGCCTGATTTGTGAAGCGCGGATTCTGGTCGGGGTTTCCGATCGGAGCCTGACGGTTTTGAACGCTCTATTGACCTTCTATCCTGGCAAGGAGCTGGTGGAAGATCAGGGCATGATTGTCTTTCCATCCAACAAGCAGCTTTCCCTGCGCTCCAACGGAATGGCTTCGGCCACCTTACGTCGGCATCTGGCAGCATTGATAAAGCAAGGCCTGATCATTCGCCATGACAGTCCCAATGGCAAACGCTATCAGCGCAAAGGCTCTTACGGTCAGGAAGACGCCACCTTTGGCTTTTCCTTGCAGCCTTTGCTGGCTCGTGCGAGCGAATTTGCCAATATGGCCAATCACATCCGTGCCGAGAAAGTCGCTCTGAAAGCCATACGGGAGCAATTGACCCTTGTGCGCCGTGATATTGGCAAGATGATCGAAATGGCCCTGGAAGAAGGCTTGGAGCTCGGGCAGGGGGCATCCTGGAGTGAGCTGCATGACCAATTTCGCGATCTGGTGGTTCGGATTCCACGCAAAGCGGATATTCTTGAATTGAAGCCTTTGCTGAAGGAATTTGAAGCTCTTCGTGACCTTGTGAATAAGTCACTGGAAAATCATTTAAATTCAGAACAATCAAGCGCCAATGAGTCTCAAAGTGAGCGCCACTATCATAATTCAAAACCAAATATCTATTTTGAATCTGAACCGGCTTCCAAAAAGGAAGTCGAGGGTAAATCCGAGGTCAACCAAGATCGAATGAAGCCCAAGGTGAGATCTTATCCATTGGGGATGGTGCTTCAAGCCTGTCCTCAGGTCTCCATCTACTCGACTGGAGGACAAATTCGACATTGGGTGGATCTGATCCAGACCACAGATACGATCCGCACCATGTTTGGCATCAGTCCGCACGCCTATGAAGCCGCGATCGAAGCCATGGGGCAAGAGCAAGTGGCGATTGTCATTGCCTGTATGTTGGAGCGATCGGATAAAATCGCCTCGCCGGGCGGATATTTGCGCGTCTTGACCAAAAAGGCCCTGGATCATGACTTCTCGGTCGGGCCGATGCTGATGGCGCTCATGAGAACCAACCTGGAACACCAGAAAAATGGGGTAGGGGTCGCCTAGGACGTAGCCTCATAAATGAGTCTGCGTCCTAGAATGGCTGGTGGAAACGTTTATTTGCAAAATTCGAGGGCATTGATGGTACCGAGCAAACCAAAATTCTTGTTCCGATACAGATAAACGGGAAATTCCTTGCGGAATTTTGTATGGCGGCCACCTTCATTGAAAGCCTTCATGAAAGTCGGTTTTTCGAAGATCCAGTCATTGGCTTGCAGGACGCCACCAGATAGAAAAATACCGCCTTCAGCTGTAAGAGCAAGTGCAAGATCCCCGGAAACAGCACCAAGATAGTGGCAGAAACGATCAATAACGATAGCAGCGAGGGATGATGAATCTTCCTTTGCATTGGCAAAAATTTCCGCAGCTTTCATGCCTGAGATAGGTTTGCCATGCAACTCTTCCAGCGCTCGCATCACAACCGGAATACCGGTACCACTGACAATGGCTTCTGCTTCCAGCGCCAATCCGGATCCCATTTGTACTTCTGGCCAAAGATCAGCCAGCCTTTTGAAAAGCTCGATATCATCGTGATTTTCCGGGGCGATACGGATATGCCCTCCTTCTCCCTGGAGCACATGAGGGCGATTGCCCGCCCAGATTTGAGATCCGACACCCAATCCAGTGCCTGGACCCACAATGAGTCTGGTGCCTGTAGGGGCTGGATTGCTTTCAGGAATTGACGGCAAATCTCCCTGCAAGGCGATAAGATCATTCGGATGAGCTGTTACCAAAGACCAGGCAGCAGCTTCAAAATCATTGATGATACGAGCTGTTTGTGAGCCAGATGCTTTTAGAATCTGTTGTTCGGAAAAGATTTTCCCTGCATTGGTGAGCTTTACTGCACCGTCTGCAATGACCCCAGCGGCAGCAACACCGGCATGAGCGGGTGATGAACCGGATCTGGCAACAAAGTCTGAGATCGCCTCTTCGATATGCATATCTCCCGTTGTTGGATAGCGCTTCTGATCGGTGATTGTTGCCTGTTCAACTTTGGCAAGGCGCATATTTGTGCCGCCAATATCACCAATCAGGTTCCAAGAGGTGCCGGAGTTGCTCATATCGTTCATTTCTCATCTGTTTTGAAGAGGAAGAGAGTTGGCCATTTTTATCGAAAAAATGCCGGTTTAACAATGTAAACCGGCATCTGGATCAGGCTATTTTGACCCAAGTTTAGGATTGGCGCACCTGCTAGCAGGTCTCAAGGGGCCATCCAGTCAAAAAGTGCGATGTCAGAGCTGAACAGATTTTCTGTTCGGCTCTGACAAGGATCTGTTTGGGGAACAGATCTGGCAACTTTGAGCTTGGTTAAATCCGCTCTTCCGTTTGCGGATCAAACAAGCTTGCGCGGCTCATATCGATGCTGAATGGAAGCTGATCGCCGCTTCCCACATCAATGGCGGAACTAACGCGTGCCATGACATCGTGTTTGCCCCATTTCAGGAAGCAAAGGGTATCAGCGCCGGTCGGTTCTACCACATCGACATTGCTCAGGATTGTTTGTTGTCCGTTGACGTCTGCTCCATTGACATAAGTGATCATTTCGGGACGCAGTCCAAGGACGACTTCCTTACCGCCATATTCCGTGATATCGGCATCATTGTTGGCGAGCGACAGATCGATGACATCATTGTCTGTATCCTCGTTCAGAGACAATCGGGCATGTGTGATACCGTCTTTCTCAACCAGTGTGGCTGGAATGAAATTCATCGGAGGTGAGCCAACCAAACCAGCCACAAAGATGTTGGCGGGCTTGTTGTAGATCTCGGTAGGCGACGCCAATTGCTGAACGGAGCCATCTTTGAGGATGGCAATGCGATCTGCCAGCGTCAGCGCCTCGATCTGGTCATGAGTGACATAGACCATGGTGGCGCTGAGTTCCTTGTGCAGGCGTTTGATTTCGGTGCGCATCTCCAGACGCAATTTTGCGTCCAGGTTGGAGAGCGGTTCATCAAACAGGAAGACCTCAGGGCGACGCACCAGAGCACGCCCCATCGCCACACGCTGGCGCTGACCACCTGACAATTGAGCTGGCTTACGATCCAACAAATGGCTGATTTGCAGCATTTCGGCAACGCCTTCGACTGCTTTCTGGCGTTCGGCTTTCTGAATCCCGCGCATCTCCAGACCAAAGGCAATATTCTTGGCCACAGTCATGTTGGGATAGAGTGCATAGGACTGGAATACCATGGCGATATCACGATCCTTGGGATGCACATCATTTATGACACGGTCACCGATCATGATCTCACCACCGGTCACGCTTTCCAGACCTGCAATCATGTTGAGCAGGGTGGATTTGCCGCAGCCTGAGGCGCCGAGCAGTACCAGAAATTCTCCATCTTGCAGGTCAATGGATACATCTTTGAGGACTTCGACAGTACCATAGCGTTTGACCGCATTTTTGATTGTTAAGGATGCCATATCTCTCTCCTTATCCTTTGACTGAGCCTGCGGTCAGGCCACGAACGAAATACCGACCAGCAATGATGTAAACCAATAAGGTTGGGGCTGCGGTGATCAAGGCTGCTGCCATGTCCACGTTATATTGCTTCACCCCTGTGGTGGTGTTCACCAGATTGTTCATCGCAACCATGATTGGCTGAGCGCCACCAGTGGTGAAGCTGGCGCCAAACAGGAAGTCGTTCCAGATTTGTGTAAACTGCCAGATGACCGAAACCACGATGATGGGGGGTGACAGTGGCAGGATGATACGGATGAAGATGGTGAAAAATCCAGCACCATCGATGGTTGCTGCCTTCACCAACTCATCAGGGATCGTCACATAATAATTGCGGAAAAACAGGGTGGTGAAGGCAAGGCCATAAACCGTATGAACCAGGATCAGACCATAGACGGTGTTGGTGATGCCGATCAGACCCAAAGTCTGCGCCATTGGCAAGATGACCACTTGAAAGGGTACAAAGCAGCCAAACAGGATCAATGCAAAGACAATATTAGCGCCCTTGAATTTCCATTTGGTCAGGGCATAACCTGTCATCGCACCCAGCAAAGTGGATAGAAAGACAGATGGCAGAGCCATGGAGACCGAGTTCCAGAAATACGGCTTCAAGCCGGTGCATTGCACCCCGATGCAAGCTTCACTCCAGGCAAATTTCCAGGCAGAGAAGTTCAATTCGTGTGGAAGAGCCAACAATGAGCCACCACGGATTTCTTCCAGATCCTTCAGGGACGTGCCGACGACCACATAGGCAGGTAACAGGAACCATATAGCGAACAGGATCAACAAAGACCAGATCAGCAGGCGTCCGACCCATCTGGAGGGCGTTGGGGCCTGGGTTATCATATCAATATTAGCCATTTTTCTGCCCTCTCAGTTCGGAATAGAGATAAGGCACCATGATTGCGGCAACGGTTGCCAGCATGATCATGGCCGAGGCCGCACCGACGCCGATCTCATTGCGTCGAAATGTCATCTCATACATGAAGTTGGCTGGCAGAGTGGATGAATAGCCTGGTCCACCGCCTGTGAGTGCCACTACCAGATCGAAGCTCTTGATGGCCAGATGAGAGAGGATTACGACTGCACTCATGAAGACCGGACGCATGGAGGGCAGAATGATGCGCAGATAAATCTTTGCAGGTGATGCACCATCCAGACTGGCGGCTTTGATGATGTCCTGATCTACACTGCGAAGTGCGGACAGAAACAAGGCCATGACGAAGCCGGCTGATTGCCATACAGCAGCCATGACCAATGCATAGACGGCAAGGTCCTGGCTGACGGTCCAGCCGAAGGAAAAACTCTCCCAACCCCAGGAACGAATAACGGATTCCAGTCCCAGCGATGGATTCATGATCCATTTCCAGGCGGTGCCGGTAATGATGAAGGAGATGGCCATTGGATAAAGATATACTGTTCGAATGGCCCCTTCTGCGCGAATTTTCTGATCAAGCAAAATGGCCAGCAAACAACCTATGGCGATTGCGACCACAATGAACACAAATCCGAAGACAAACAGATTGTTGAAGGCGACTTCCCAACGGTCCATCTGGAACAGGCGCTCATAGGGGCGCAGACCGATGAAGGTGTAGTTGGGAAGCATTTTGGATTTGGTTGTCGAGATATAACCGGTCCAGAAGATGAAGCCATAAACGAAGACGACAATTGCCAGAAAGCCGGGAGACACGACCAATTGGGGAATCCATCGCTCAAGCTTGCGAGCGATGCCTCCATGAGAACGAGCCATCATGGTTCTCCTTACAATGGCACAGAATATATTGGCACTTGGAAATAGTGCAGGGCGGTCAATTGAGCGTTAGATTTTGTCACTCAACCCTACTTTGCTTACAAATCGGGCCTGTTACAAGGGTAACAGGCCCGTTCTGCAAGTCTGGTTATTGGGCGAGTTTGATCGCTTCAACCAGTTTCTTCGTGGCTTCCTCGGAAGACATGTCGGAATTGAAATGCGCAGTCGCTACATCAGTGAAAGCACCGCGGATGGCTCCGGCCTGTGCAATTTCATGAGCGACAGATCCAAGCAGTTTGTTGGATTTTGCAGCTGCTTCCATGTCATCCATGGATTTCAATGCACAGCTGTCAAAATTGTCGCGCTTGACGCCGGTACGGGCGGGAACGGAGCCTTTATAGAGGTTGAAGGTTTCCTGGAAATCCTCAGACAGGATCAATTCCGCCAGCAAAGCTTGACCTTTTGCCTTGTCATCGCCTTTGACATTGAACATGGCAAAGCTGTCGGAGTTCAACAGATACCCACCGTCAGATGGTGTGGAAGCACAGATGTAATCAACGCCAGGTTTCTTGCCTGCGGCGGCAAATTCGCCTTTCGCCCAGTCACCCATGATCTGCATGGCAGCTTCACCACGCATGACCATGCCGGTGGCAAGGTTCCAGTCACGGCCAGGGAAGTCAGGATCGACATAGCCACGCATCTTGCGCATCTGATCGAAAACCTTGACCATGGTGTCTGAACCAAGCGCCTCCTCATCCAGCTCAACAAGTGCCTTACGATAGAAATCGATGCCACCAATACCCAGAACGACAGTTTCGAATACGGTTGCGTCCTGCCAAGGCTGGCCACCATGGGCCAATGGTACGATGCCTGCGGCTTTCAGCTTGTCTGCCGTCTCATTGAATTCAGCCCAGGTGGTTGGAACTTTTGCACCAACTTTGGCCAAAACCTTGGGGTTTGCCCAAATCCAGTCAACGCGGTGCACGTTCACGGGAACGGCAACATATTTGCCGTCATATTTCACGATATCCTTGATGGCTTGAGGCAGAACACCATCCCAATTCTGGGCTTTTGCCACTGCGCTCAGATCACCCAATGCGCCAGCTTCGGCCCATTCCTTGATGTTTGGACCTTTGATCTGCACCGCTGCTGGTGGATCACCTGCAAGAACGCGGGAGCGTAGAACCGCTGCCTGTGCATCACCACCACCGCCTGCAACCGGGGCATCCACCCATTTGCCGCCGCGATCCTTGAAAGTCTTTTGCAGGGCTTTCAGAGCCTTTGCTTCACCACCGGATGTCCAGTAGTGCAGAACTTCTGCAGTTGGTTCGGCCTGTACGGAAAATGGGGTAGCTGCCAAGGCAATGGCACCCAATAGAGCAAATTTCAATGATTTCATTCTTTCCTCCCAGAAATTCATTGATCGAAATCCATGTTGCCAAACGTTAGAGGATTTTGATCTGCCTGTAGCGCAGATTTTTGTATGTTTTTGTTTCAGAAAACCAAGCATAACAGAGTGAATGTTACAAACTGCAACATTATAGATCTTGTCGTAACAATTGCTTTGTTCGAAACTACAGAAAACCCGGGGGAGGGATCTGTGCGCCGTATCCATATCATTGAAGATGATCCCGAGATTTCTGCGCTTCTGTCCAGCTATCTGACAGAGCGACAGTTCGAGTGTACGGTCTCGGCCAGCGCTGAAGAAGCCTATCAGCATGCTCCAGATCTGTTCGATCTGATGATTGTTGATGTTATGCTGCCGGGTGACAGCGGCCTTGAGGTCTGTCGTCATATTCGTCAGATGTCCGATATTCCCATTATCATTCTCTCTGCGGTGAAGGGGGATACCGAGCGCATCATTGGTATCGAGCTGGGAGCGGATGATTACATCGAAAAACCGTTCAATCCGCGGGAGCTGCTGGCGCGCATAAATGCTTTGTTGCGCCGGACGGGGTCGCATCAAGCCAAAGCAACATCCGGTAAGTTGCAATTTTCCGGCTGGGTTCTGGATTTGTCGGCGGAACAGCTCCATGGACCGGGCAATTTGCTCGTCCCGCTGAGTACACGTGAATATTCCGTGCTGGCTATTCTGGCACGGACCTCTCCCAATCCGGTTTCGCGGGATGATCTGGCGCAATTGTTGATCGGGCAGGATATCGAGCCGGGAGATCGCCGGATCGATATTTTGGTGAGCCGATTGCGCAAGAAGCTGTTTGATATCGACAAAGAAGCCGACTTCATCCGTACCGTGCGCAATCAGGGTTATAAATTCTGCTCCGATATCACACCGTTTGACGCAGCCGCTTCCAACCAGACATCTTCAGGAGGCAGGAGGGAATGAACGGTGTCAATCAGCTGTTGGGTTTGTTTCCTCGACGCTTGTCGGCGCGCTTGCCACTGATTGCGATTTTGAGCTTTCTGGCTGGTGCTCTGGCCGCATGGTTTCTGCTTATTGCTTATCAAAACCGGCAGACGGATCTGCAGATAGCGGAAATGACTGGTGGTATTCTTGCACGGGTCATTGAGCAGAATTGGCAGGTTGAAAAAAACATGCCTGTTGCGATCAGGCAAGGGTTGCCCTATGAGGTGCAACATCTTGAGGCCTTTCCCGCAAATCCTGATGTTCATGTCATTCCGCTGATCCTAAGCCTTGATGATCTTCGGGTCCGGGCTGCTGTGCAGTTCAAAAGCGCCCCGCCCCGCCCTGGTCTGTTGCGGGCAAATCCTGACAATTCAAATGTTGATGCCAACATGCGTCTTTCCTCGCTTTCCCACGGAATAGCCCGGCAGGATATGGAGGCGAACCTGCTGATTTTCTTGTCGGATGACAGTGTTCTGCTGATAGAAGCACCGCAAATCTGGCATGATCGCTTATCGGAAGCCAAAAGCATGCTTCTGGCGCTGATCGGGATCATCGGCATGCTTGCAGCGATTTTCCCCTTGTCTCTCAGTCTGACCATACCTTTCAAGAAACTGGCCCAAAAGCGCGAAAATCCACGGGCCAGTCTGGGGTCCTTTGCCTCCGAGGAAGCCATTGCCATTCAGGATCATATCAATTCCTTGCAGCGCCAGTTCGATCGCGAGCAGGAAAGTCAGATTCAGAGCCTTGCCTCCATTTCTCACGATTTGAGAACGCCCGTCACCCGTCTTCGCCTGCGAGCGGAGATCATGAAGGAAAAGGAGATGCAGGAGAAATTTCTCAGTGATCTGGAGGAAATTTCCTGTCTTGTTGAAGGGGCGTTGGATCTGTTGTCGGTGCGCAAACTTCCCGAAGATCATTTCAAATTCTCGTTGGATTCCCTGATCCAGAGCCTGTGTGATGACTATTGTGATATTGGCAAGGATGTGCGTTTTGCACTGCCGGAGCAGATAGAAATTGGCGGGGTCGCATCAGTCTTTGGGGGCACCGCGCCGGTGCTGGTTTCCGCCGAGACCCATGGCATGATGATTGGTCAGCCCAAAAAACTGCGCCGTGCCCTTGTGAATCTCATTGATAACAGCCTGAAATATGGACGCTATGCAGACATCTCGCTGGGGTATGATGGCAGCGATCATCTGATCATTCGTATCACAGATGGTGGACCGGGTATTCCAGCCGAGAAGATGGATCAGGTCATGCTGCCATTCGTACGGGGGCATTGGAGCAAATTGCAGCGTGGCTCAGGTTTGGGCCTGAGCATCGCCAACGAGATCATCAAGCATCACAAGGGAGAGCTGTCCCTCAAGAATGGCTCGGATGGGTTACTCGTGGAGGTCCATCTGCCAAGAGAACAAAGCAATTAGCCAACAATCAAATTAACGCCCTGATCGCTTGGCTTGCTGCGTGCAGTCCAGTTTTTCTTGCCTCATCTCCCATCGCCAGACCCTGCACATAGATGAATTCCAGATCGGCAATTCCCATGAAGCTGAAAGCCGATCTGAGATAAGCTGTTGCCAGATCATCGGATGTTCCCAGAAAACTTCCGCCCTGAGCAATGACGATATAGGCTTTTTTATCTTTTAAAAGCCCGACGGGACCATCCTCAGTGAATGCAAATGTTTGTCCGACACGCGTAACATGATCGATCCAGCTTTTAAGGGTCGATGGGATCATCAGATTATACATGGGCACTCCCAGTACGAGTATCTGTGCATCCTTCAATTCCGAGATCAATATATCGGAACGCGCCAATCCGGCCTTTTGTGCGGAAGTAACAGCAGTGTTCGGATCGAGGAAAGTTTGAAATGTGTCATGATCAAGATGCGGAACAGGATGTTTGCCCAGATCACGTTTTATGCGTCGCATATCTGCAAATTTGGTGAGCAGTTTTTCGCTTACCTTGTCTGCAAGGTTTGAGGATTGTGAGGCTGTCTCCTGCATGCTGGTATTGATTTGCAACAGAATTGTCATGTGGCTTCTTCTCTCTCAATTTAAGTTGTTGGTCTTCTCATTGGTGTGGGAAGACACAAATTGATTAATCGAGAAAAGAAATGGTATAAAGTTGGTAACTAATGATTTTATCAATAGATGGATAAACAGTGCCAAGCCTGGATCAACTGAGAATGTTCATAGCAGCAGCTGAATCGGGTAGTTTTTCTGCAGCTGGTAGAGCTTTGGGCAAGGGACAGTCAGCCGTCAGTACGGCAATTGTCAATCTGGAAGTCGATCTGGGGTTTGAGCTTTTTGACCGGACCACCCGAAAACCGCAACTCACCGATAACGGTGACCGCATGCTGATCCATGCCCGGGCAGTTCTGATGCAGCTTGATGATATGACAAGCGCAGCGAACAGTATTTTTCAAGGTGAGGAAACCTGCATAAGGCTCATGATCGATGATGCCCTGGTTCTTCCCTCGCTGGGCCGGATATTGATTGAATTTGGACAGAGATTTCCCGCCACGCAAATTGACCTGCAATCTGGTATCAGTCCCGAAATTCCTAATATGGTTTTGCAGGATATGGCTGATATCGGTCTGATGTTTTCCAGCGGAGGGGTTCAAAAAGGCGTGGAGCAGACGTTCATTGGCAATCTGCCATTTGTGTCTGTTAGCGCACCGGATTATCCGCTTACGAAGCTTGCCGAGATCGGGGCGAATGAATTGCTGTCCCATCGTCAACTTCTGTTGCGGAGCCCCCAGGGCAGTGTTCTTGCGCAATTTCCTACCTTATCGACGCAAGTTTGGTATGCGACCAGCTTTCACACAATGCAGGATCTGGTTCTGCAAGGGGTGGGGTGGGCCTATCTGCCGGAGCATATGGTTGATGCGGCAATTGCATCCAGCCACTTGTCCAGGCTGAAATTACGGTTTGAGCATAAGCTCTGGAGTCCGCCGGTTGAGTGTATCAAGCTCAAGAATTCCTGTATGGGACCGGCTGCTACATGGTTGTTTGAGCAGATCAAGGACATTCTTGCATGAAAATAGCCATGCCAAGGACCCTATGTCCTAAAGCACTGCTCACAATCGTTCAATCGTGAGTAGTGCTTTAACCCTTTGATCCAAAGCGATTTCTTATCCGAAAAGTGCTTCAACTTTTCGGGAACACGCTCTAATCGGCATAATGAACCAGGGTGGATTGGTCGCGGTTCAAAATTGCACGAACCGGTGCTTCGAACTCATCCTGACCATTCATGGCCTGTTCAAGAGCGGTTTTCTTCTCCTCACCAGCAATAAGCAGATGAACGGACCCGGCAGCTTTGAGAACAGGTGCGGTCAGGGTGAGGCGTGGTTCCGGTGCGCCGGGTGCGCGCATGGGCAACAGGGCAGGGGCAGCGTCGGACAAGGCTTCGTTCAGCAAATCAGCGCCCGGGAAAAGCGAAGCCGTATGCATATCGGTGCCCATGCCAAGAACGCAGATATCCAAAGGCAGGGCCTGATCAAGCCCGGCACAGAGATCTTGCAGAACTTCTTCCGGTGCATCACCTGCCATATAGAGCGGCACATAAGTGGCTTTGGCGGCGTGTTCCTGCAACAGGCTGCGCCGGATCAGGGCGCTATTGGAGCGTGGAGAGCTTTCCGGCACAAAACGTTCGTCGGTCAGAAGAATAAAAACCTTTTCCCAATCCAGCTCCTGCTTTCGCAGATTGAGGAAGAAAGGCTCAGGCGTTGTTCCGCCTGGCACCGCAAGACTGGCAGAGTCTTTTGTCTCAAGTGCGGCTCTCAACTCGCTGGCCACCTTTTCTGCCAAAGAGTGCATCAATTGTTCGCGGGTGTCGTAGGAGCGGATGTCTGTCACTTTTCAATCTCCCGCCAGCGGCGATTGTCCCGGTGCATCAGCATCAGGGCATCTTCCGGTCCGGAAGACTCGCTGTCATAAGGACGTGGCCGGTCTGCCGATTGCTCCCATTGTGTAATCATGCGGTCTGCCCAGCTCCAGGCGGCTTCCACTTCATCGCCACGCATGAACAAGGTCTGATCGCCACGGATCACATCCATCAGCAATCGCTCATAGGCATCCGGCGTTGCGATGCTCGATCTATTGCTCAGATCAGCAAAGGTCATATCCAGAGGCACTTCCGTCAGGCGAATGCCACCCGGGCCGGGTTCCTTGATCAAGACATGCAGCTTGATGCCTTCATCCGGTTGCAAGCGAATGACAAGCGTATTGCCGGAGAGATTGGGGGCGCGATCCGCGAATATATTGTGCGGTGGTTCCTTGAAGGTGACGGCAATTTCGGACATGCGATTGCGCAGGCGTTTGCCGGTGCGCAAATAGAAAGGCGTACCCGCCCAGCGCCATGTTTCGACATGAGTTTTGAGCGCAATGAAACTTTCTGTGCGGCTATCCGGATTTCCGCAATCTTCCAGATAGGAGCCTTTGTCACCCTTGCTGCGATATTGACCACGCACGATATCGCTCGTCGGCACATCAGTCAAAGCGTTGATGACTTTCAGCTTTTCATTGCGAATGTCATCCGGGGCAACACCGGCCGGAGGCTCCATTGCGGTCAGACACAGAAGCTGCATGAGATGGTTCTGGACCATGTCGCGCATGGCGCCCGACTGATCATAATAGGCCCCGCGGCCCTCAACCCCGATTTCCTCGGCAGCAGTGATCTGAACATGATCGACATAATGTGAGTTCCAAAGAGGCTCGAACAGAACATTGGCAAAGCGAAGCGCCATCAGGTTCTGAACGGTTTCCTTGCCGAGATAATGGTCGATCCGATAGATCTGGGATTCCTTGAAACATTGGGCCAGATCATTGTTCAGAGCCCTTGCACTCTCAAGATCATGTCCAAATGGTTTTTCCACCACGATGCGGCTATCCGCCGTTGAAATCTGGTGCGTCACCAATCGTTCCGACAGTGGGCCGAAGAGGGAAGGACCAACGGAAAAATAGAAGGCTCGAACGGCATCTTCGCGCAATTGCTCACGTAAATCGGACCAGCCATCATCCCCCAGGGCATCAAGACGCACATAGATGCATTGGTCAAGAAAAGCCTCGATCAAGGCATCATCCTTGACGCTCTCATCGAGAAATGTTTGCAGGGATGTGCGCACCAGATCCCGGAAACTGTCCTGGTCCTTGTCACTATGGGCTGCAGCGATGATGCGGGCATCTGCCGGTAACTGGCCAGCGCGCCGACGGCAGTAAAGGGCAGGGAGAATTTTACGACGGGACAGATCTCCCGTTCCGCCAAAGATGACCAGATCAAAATTCTCAACCGGTATGACTTGTGCAACCATGTTCGGTCCTCATGTTGTTGCCATCCTGGGAACAGAAATCAATTCAGCGCGGTAGTTGAGCTGCTTGCCGGGCCAGTTCTTCAATGTCATCCCATTTGCCTTCTTTGACAAGACTTTTCGGAGCCACCCAGGACCCACCTGCACAAACAACATTGGGAAGCGATAGATAGGAGCCGATATTGTCCGGACTCACCCCCCCGGTCGGACAAAAATGAAGCTGCGGGAGAGGGCCATTCAGGGCTTGAATCATCGCCGCTCCACCCGCAGCTTCTGCAGGAAAGAACTTGGCATAACGATAGCCACGCTCAAGAAGAGCCATGGCTTCGGATGCTGTTGATGCTCCTGCAAGTAGGGGTAGATCTGCTGCTTCGCAAGCGGTCAGCAAATCCGGGGTTGCACCGGGGGAAACCGCAAATTGCGCCCCGGCATCTTTTGCGGCCAGAACATCTTTCTGGCCAAGAACTGTCCCTGCTCCGACAATGCCGCCTTCAACGTCCGACATGGCCTTGATGACATCAAGGGCTACAGGAGTGCGCAAGGTCACTTCCAGTACCGGTAGACCGCCCGCCACCAGAGCCTTGGCCAGCGGGACCGCGTGGGCCACATCGTCAACTACCAGAACCGGAATAACAGGAGCAACAGAACAAATATGTTTCAAGCGCTCATTACTTTGGTCAAGCGAAGAATTCATTGTCATGGGTCAGACTTCTCTAAAAAATTGTTGCGCCGGTCTCGGCGGAACCAACGGACTGGCGGAAGGTAGCAAACATCTCTCGTCCCAAGCCTTCGTGACTGTCAGAAAGATCTGGCGCTGTGAAAGAACGATCCAGAACCGTTGGATCAAGAATTTCAAGCTTACCATTCCCGGCATCCACTCGCACCATGTCACCATTTTGAAGTTTGGCAATTGGACCACCGTCCAGTGCCTCGGGGCTGACATGAATGGCAGCAGGAACCTTACCTGATGCACCAGACATACGGCCATCGGTAACCAGAGCGACCTTGTAGCCACGGTCCTGAAGGACAGCCAGGATGGGCGTGAGATTGTGTAGTTCGGGCATGCCGTTGGCTTTCGGCCCCTGATAGCGGACCACCACCACAACATCCCGGTCCAACTCACCTGTCTGAAAGGCCGTTCTGACATCGGGTTGGTTGGTAAAGATCTGGACAGGTGCTTCAATCAGATGGCGCTCTGGGGCAACTGCGGAGACTTTCATCACTGCTGCACCGAGATTGCCGGCAAGGCGCTTCAAGCCACCGGTATCCTGAAACGGCTTGTCGAACGTGCTGATGATGCGATCATCAAGCGAAATGCCCGCGCCCGCAATCCAGGTCACATCCTTGTCACCACTCACCTTTGGCTCACGGGTATATAGCTCCATGCCGTCTCCGGCGATGGTTCTTGCATCTTCATGCAAGAGACCACCTTTCAAGAGCTCGCTCACCACAAGACCCAACCCGCCGGCAGCATGGAAATGGTTCACATCTGCCAGACCATTGGGATAAACCCGTGCAAGGAGTGGAGTGATTTCGGATATGTCGGCAAAGTCTTCCCAATCAATCAGAATGCCAGCAGCTTTCGCCATTGCCAGCAGATGGATCAGAAGATTGGTGGAGCCACCGGTTGCATTCAGGCCGACCATGCCATTGACGATGGCCCGCTCATCCAGAATATGGGCAGTCGGGCGGAAATCATTGCCAAGGGCGGTGATTTCCAAAGCACGCTTTGCAGCCGCCTTGGTCAGGATATCACGCATATTATCGCCAGGATTGACGAAGGATGCACCGGGGAGTTGCAAACCCATGAACTCCATCAGCATCTGATTGGAATTGGCGGTACCATAGAAGGTACAGGTACCCGGTCCGTGATAGGACGCCATCTCTGATTTCAGCAGCTCTTCACGTCCAACGAGACCTTTGGCAAATTCCTGTCGCACGCGGGCCTTTTCATCATTGGGAAGGCCGGATGTCATGGGACCGGCTGGTACAAAGACCGCAGGGAGGTGACCAAAGGTCGCCGCAGCAATGACCAGTCCTGGTACGATCTTGTCACAAACACCAAGAAAAACCGCGCTGTCATAAACATTATGAGACAGGGCAATGCCGGACGCCATGGCAATCAGATCGCGCGAGAAAAGCGAAAGATCCATACCGTCTTGCCCTTGCGTGACGCCATCGCACATGGCCGGCACACCACCTGCGACCTGGGCGGTTGCCCCCATTTCGCGAGCAGCCTCGCGAATAAGGTCCGGATAGCGCTCATAAGGCTGGTGGGCAGAGAGCATGTCATTATAAGCGGTGACAATACCCAAATTTGGCGTGCGGGCCTCCGCCAGTCTTGTCTTGTCTGCGACAGGGGCAGCAGCAAAGGCGTGAGCCAAGTTACCGCAAGTCATATGCGCTCGGCCAGGCCCCTGTTCAATCGCTCGCTCGACCTTGGCGAGATAGGCGGCCCGGCTGTTGCGGCTGCGCTCGCGGATGCGATCTGTTACGCGCCTGATTTGGTCTTGCAAAGGTCTGTTCATGGTCCTGTACCCCAGCATGTGGGAAAATGTTAGCGCTAACATATAGAGAAATGCTTATTTTTGCAAGACTGTTTCTGACAAGAAAATTCACTTCTCCTGCCGATTGCTTCTGGTCTAGGATGCGCATCACCTGATATAGGATGCAAATCCAGTTAATCTGCTGCTTTGAAGAGAATGAGATGGGCCAGAAGCCAACTTTGAAAAATGTCGCCCAACTGGCAGGGGTCAGTGAAATGACTGCCTCACGTGTTTTGCGCGGTGTTGGTGATGTGTCTGATCGCACGAAAGAGAAAGTGAAAACCGCTGCCCGTGAGCTTGGCTATGTACCCAATCGTATCGCAGGTGGGTTGGCATCCCGTTCGGTCAATCTTGTGGCTGTCATTGTGCCATCCATTCGAAACTATGTATTCCCGGAAGTTTTGACCGGCATCTCGGATGCATTGGCGGAATCGGAACTCCAGCCTGTCTTTGGGGTCTCCAACTATGATCTGGAGCAGGAAGAGCGGGTGATCAATGATATGCTGTCCTGGCAACCGCAAGGGATCATTCTGGCTGGTCTTCATCATACCGAGGCCGCGCAAAAGATGCTGGAAGCGGCCAATATCCCGATCATCGAGATTATGGATTGTGATGGAGATCCTATCGATATGTGTATCGGCATCTCTCATCGGCAGGCCGGGCAGGATATGGCACGTCTGATCACGGAACGGGGCTATCGCAAAATCGGCTTTGTTGGCACGCAGATGCCGTTGGATTTCCGTGCTCAGAAACGGTTGGAAGGGTTCAAGTCCGAACTGGCGCAAAACGACATGCAGCTATCGGATGAGATTTATTATGATGCGCGCTCTTCCATTGCCAAGGGCAGGGATATGACCGTGACGCTGATGGAGCGCAGCCCCGATCTTGATTGTCTATATTATTCCAGCGATCTTCTGGCTGTCGGCGGGCTGATGCATTGCATGACAAGTGGTCTGAGCATACCCGACGATATTGCCCTGGCGGGTTTCAATGGGCTCGACATGCTGGATGGCCTGCCGACCCGTTTGGCAACCACGCATGTTCCCCGCTATGAAATCGGCCTGCGTGCCGCCAAAGCCATATTGGCGCGCAAGGAAAATCCCGACATGCCGCTGAAAGACAAGATGCAATTGCTCGACATCTCAACCGAGATGGCCGATACGCTCTGATCTTGACATGGTAGGTTAGCCGGTGATGAGTTCGCTATATGTTTGGTTGAGGCAGCTGATGACATGCTGTTTGAGTATTTTGACCGCCGTTTTCTTGTCGCGGTCGAGTGCAGCTTCAAAAAGCAGGCGATGTTCTTCGGCCGCAGGTGCGCCGCGAAAGGTCAGAACCTGCATCTGATACCGAAGATATTTGTCGAAAACAGTGCGATGCAATGACAAGAGATTCTTTGAGCCGCAGGCGAAAATAAGAGCTTGATGGAATTCCCAGTCGTAGCGTTTCCATAGCTCTTTTTGCGTTTCATCGCCGGAAAGCATTTTTTGTTCCATACGATGCAGCTTGTGATGAGCGGCTGCAACATTGCCTTCCCATTCGGTATCGCCATTGTCGATGGATTGCTCCAGGGCGCTGCATTCCAGCAATACACGAAGCGCTGCAATTTCTTCCAAATCACCTCGCGATACGGGCGCCACAAAGAAGCCGCGCTGCTCCTCAGCCACAACAAAGCCCTCGCTTGCAAGACGGTTCAAACTTTCTCTGACGGTGGAGATACTTGCCTTGTAGCGGTTTTTCATCTGATCGAGCTTGAGCTTCAAATCAGGCTCAAGACGACCGAAGATGATGTCTTCGCGAATGGTGGCATAGGTGCTGAGACCTACTGTATGGGCTGTGTTTTGCATTGGTCGAAAATAGCGGAGCAAATGAAAAATGTCAGCAAAATAATAAATTTTTGCAATTTTATAAACAGGAGTAAAAATCAGATAATAATAAAAATATCATATATTATTGACGAAATCGGACAAGACTTATAATCTCTGTGATGAAGATGCAGCAATGCTCTCGAACCGGTGATCTGTTCAGCCTAGGCGATCAAACCGACGAAGCTGGGTTCATTGTGTAGATTGGCTGAAACAAGGATTGTCTCGATGGAAAAAAGAATTTTATTTTTGAACGGACCAAATCTGAATTTGCTCGGAGAGCGGCAAAAAGATGTCTATGGCGAAGTAACCCTGGATGACGTGGAACAGCGCTGCCGGGCTTTGGCGGATGATCTGGGTCTGACTGTACGCTTTGAACAAACCAATTATGAGGGGGCAATGATTGAGCTGATCCATGAGGCGCGAACCTATGCCCATGGTATCATCATCAATCCGGGTGGATATTCTCATACATCGGTTGCCATACTGGATGCGTTGAACGCCTTCATTGGAACAGTGCTTGAAGTGCATGTTTCCAACATTCACAAGCGTCAGGCATTTCGTCACAAATCCTTTGTCTCGTTGCGTGCAGATGGTGTGATGGCTGGATTTGGAACGGATGGTTATGAGCTGGCACTGCGCCGCATGGCGAGTGTTCTGCTATGAGAGCCAAGAAAAAGATCGCCCTTGTCGGGGCGGGGCTGATTGGTCGGCGGCACTTTGATGTGATGCGCAAGCTTGATGACGATATCATCATCGACAGTATCGTTGACCCGTCAGAGGCGGGGCAAGATTTTGCAAAGTCCAGACATATTCCCTGGTATCCGTCAATCGGCGATATGATCCTGGCAAGCTCGCCCGATGGAGCCGTGCTGGCGACGCCCAATCAGGTTCATGTGGTAAATGGCGTAGAGTGTGTGAATGCCGGGATTCCGATCCTGGTTGAAAAGCCGATCGCGACATCCTGTTCTGCTGCAGAGGAGCTGGTAAAAGCGGCTGCAGACAATGATGTTCCTGTTCTGGTTGGCCACCACAGGCGACATAATCCCTGGATATGCAGGGCAAAAGAGATGATCAAAAGCGGGGGACTTGGCCGGGTTACCTCAGTTCATGGATCCTTTTGGCTCTATAAGCCTGAAGATTATTTTGAACAGGAATGGCGTCGCAAGGATGGTGGTGGTCCGATCATGGTCAATTTGATACATGATATTGATCTGCTTCGATATCTTTGCGGAGAAATCGAAATGGTACAGGCCATCTCCTCCAACAAGGAGCGTGGTTTCGAAACCGAAGATACCGCTGTTGCCATGATTGCTTTCAAATCGGGCGCGCTTTGTTCATTCAATCTTTCAGACACCATTGTCGCCCCCTGGAGCTGGGAGCTGACTGCCAGTGAAAACCCGGAATATCCGGCAACATCTCAGAGCTGTTACATGATTGGGGGCACCAGAGCATCCCTGTCGATTCCGGACATGAAAGTCTGGTCTCACGGTGAGCACGGCCATTGGAAAGAGCCGATCCATGCCAAATCTGTCAGTGAACCCAAGAGGGATCCATTGTTATTGCAGATGAAGCATTTCATTGACGTGATCCGCAAGGAAGCAGAGCCAATCGTCTCTGCGCAAGATGCCGTTGAATCCTTGCGTGCTGTTGAATCCATCAAGCTGTCAGCGTTGCAGAACAGGCCTGTCTATCTGCATGAAAAACAGACATAACGATAAATATCAGATATTTTTTAAAATATCTATGAATTTTAAATTCACTGTGCTATCAAGAGAAAATCGTAATTTCAGTTGGGTGGAGCAAAACTGAAATCTGACATCCAAGGGAGGAAAATATATGACAATCAAGTTTACACGTCGCAAAATGATGTCCGCACTGGCAACGGTTGCGCTTGTCGGAAGTCTGGCGACAAGTGCAATTGCAGCAGACAAGATCAAGCTTCGTCTGGCTTCATCGGGTTCAGCAACCGGCACCCGGGCAATCGCTCTGATCGAAAAATTCGGTCCGGGTGTGTCTGACTTTGCTAACTTTGAACCTCATTGGAATTCCTCATTGTTCAAGCAAGGCACCGAATTGGAAGCCATTGCCCGGGGCAATTTGGAGATGGCCATTGCTTCGGCGCAGGAGCTTGCTGAATTCTTCCCGGAATTCTCGATTTTTGCAGCCGGATATGTTCATCGTGATGCTGCGCATCAGGTGGCGGTTTTCAATGACCCATTGATGGACCCGTTTAAGAAAAAAGTGGAAGATGAGCTCGGTCTCAAACTTTTGACCGTCATGTATCTTGGTCGCCGGCAGGTAAACTTGCGCACGGATGACAAGGTCATGAAGCCTGAAGATCTGGCCGGTGTCAATTTGCGCATGCCAGGGACCGCAGCATGGCAGTTCCTCGGAAAGGCACTGGGTGCCAATCCAACGCCAATGGCTTTCTCTGAAGTTTATACCGGTTTGCAAACTGGTGCTGTCGATGGACAGGACAATCCCTTGCCAACGGTTGTTGACAAGAAATTCTATGAAGTAACCAAGCAGATCGTTCTGACCTCGCATCTGGTGGATCTCAATTATATTGCGATTTCCAAAAAGGTTTGGGATAGCATGACACCAGAGCAGCAGGCCAAGACACAGGCTGCTGCAGATGAGGCAGCGGAATTTGGTCGCCAGAAGCAGCTTGCGCTCGAAGAATCCCTTGTTTCGTTCCTCAAGGAAAAAGGGCTGAAGGTTTATGAGCCGGATGTGGCATCCTTCCGTAAACGCGTACAAGGTATGTATGTGGATTCCGAGTTTGCCAAAAGCTGGCCGAAAGGACTTCTGGAAAAAATCAACGCTCTTTAAGACTTAGGTGGGGGGAGGAGCCGACCAATGAACAGATTCAAGGATTGGCTCCTCAAAGGAGCGGAGAGCATAGCGGCGGCAATGTTGGCCGCTATGTTCCTCACCTTCCTGCTTCAGATTTTTTCACGCTATGTTTTGGCCGAGCCGTTTGGCTGGACACTGGAGCTGTGTCTGACGCTTTGGCTATGGATGATATTCTGGGGCAATGCGTTTGTCGTTCGCCATGATGAACATGTTACATTCGATGTGCTCTATCATGCGGTCGGCAAGCGAACACGACAGATCTTTGCCCTTTGTGGCGCTGCTGCCATTGTTGTCGGTCTGGCTTATTCTCTGGCTCCGACATGGGACTATATCGATTTTTTGAAAATCAAGAAAAGTGCGACGCTTCGCATTCCCATGCGCACAATCTTCTCGATTTATGCCGTGTTTTTGGTCGCGACAATCGCGGTCTATGCCTATCGGTTTGTTCTGATCCTGCGAAAGGGTGCACCGGAAGACTGGCACAAACATGAGGTGGGTGACACATGAGTATTCAATTTGCGGCCTGCCTTTTCACCATGCTCCTGCTTGCCGGAATTGGTACACCGGTTGCTTATTCCATCATCCTTGCGTCAATAGTCTATTTGGCAATTGCCGGGCAGGATATCGCCCTGGCAGGAGAACAGATTCTGTTTGGCGTCTATCAAAGTTTTGTTCTGCTTGCGGTCCCGCTTTTCATTGTGGCCGCCAACATAATGAATGCCGGTACGATTTCAGATCGATTGCTCAATTTCTGTGTCGCATGTGTCGGCCGATTTCGTGGCGGACTTGGACATGTCAATGTCGTTGCTTCTCTGATTTTTTCAGGCATGTCCGGCTCGGCCGTCGCAGATGCTGCGGGTATTGGCAAGATCATCATTGATATGATGCGCAAGGAGGGACGCTATCCTCCCGGATATGCAGCGGCCATAACCGCGGCGTCCGCCACGATCGGACCCATCATACCACCTTCCATTCCCATGGTGCTTTATGCTTTGATTTCGGATCAGTCCATTGGCTATCTGTTCCTCGGCGGTATTGTTCCCGGTCTTGTCATGGGATGTGTCTTGATGGCTTTGAACAGCTATCTGGCGAAGGTGCGTAACTTTCCGCTGGAAGATCCTGTTCCGGTTCGTGAATTGCCTGCATTGACGGTCGAGGCCTTTCCGGCACTGCTGATGCCTGCCATTTTGCTCTACGGGATATATGGTGGTGTTACGACGCCGACGGAAGCCGCCGCTGTTGCCGCTGCTTATGCGCTGATATTGGCTGCATTTTTCTATCGCGCGTTGAAGCTGCATCGTCTTTACGAGATTCTGGTCAGCTCGGCGCGGTCCTCGGCGGCTGTTGGATTGGTCATTGGCGGCGCCTTGATCCTCAATTATATCGTCGCGTCGGAAAATATTCCCAATCAGCTTGCCAGCAGCCTGGTCGGGTTGGATGTGCATCCTCTGATTTTTCTGCTTGGCGTCAATATCCTGTTGCTCTTGCTCGGGGCTATTCTGGATGCAACCACAATCATTCTCGTCATTTTGCCATTGTTCATTCCCAGTTGTCGTGAGCTTGGTATTGATCTCGTGCATTTCGGTGTCATTGCGGTCGTCAATTGCATGATCGGACTGATTACGCCGCCATATGGGATTCTGCTGTTTGTGATCAATGCCGTGACGGATATTCCCCTTGGTGAGATCATCCGTGAGTCCTGGATCTTCACGTTGGTTTTGATCGGGGCATTAGCCACCTTGATTCTGATCCCGGATCTGGTGCTTTGGCTACCACGACTGTTCGGATATGCGGGATAGGCTGACGGGCATGTCTATGACATCGAACCATTCGGTTCGCCAATCAGGCCACTTGAAAGCGGCCCTGATTGGCCGTGATATTCAGCTCTCACGCAGCCCTGATATGCATGAAGCCATGGGAAGAGCCCATCAGCTGGATTATCGATATGATTTGCTGGATCTTTCCCTGATCTCGCACACCAGGGATGACCTTGCCCATTGTCTGACAAATCTGGAAGAGCAGGGATATATCGGCGTGAATGTGACTCACCCGTTCAAAACCGAGGTCATCAAGCATATTGATGACATGGCTGAAGAAGCTCGTCAGATCGGCTCTGTCAATATTGTTCGATTTTCTGAAGGACGTCGAATTGGTCACAATAGTGATGGGCTGGGGTTCAAAAGTGCTTTTCAGGCTCAGTTTGGTGAGGTTGAGCGGGAGAGCGTTCTGCTTGTGGGAGCAGGAGGGGCAGGTTCGGCAGTGGCCTTCGCGCTTGTGGATCTGGGCGTTCGTACCCTGAATATTTTTGATAGCAAGGCGGAAAATCTGATTTCGCTCAAAACCAGGTTGAGACAATGTCATCCGGATCTTGTGGTTCGGATATATAGCGATCTGGATGAAGCGCTTTGTGAAAACCATGACGGGATCATCAATGCAACACCGGTTGGGATGTCTTCCTATCCGGGAAGTGTTGTGCCGTCCAGACATTGGCATGACAGGATTTGGGCGTCAGATATTGTCTATTTTCCGCAACAAACCCAGTTTCTGATAGATGCGCAAAGGGCTGGCTGCGCCACCATGTCCGGTGTGGGCATGGCAATTGGTCAGGCCATGCGGTCCTTCGAAATTCTGACAGGCCATCCTGCACAATATGAGCCATGTCTGCGAGTGTTTGATAATTCCGTATCATAGATGCAACCAAAAAGGTGATTGTCGCCATGCAAGACAGACAGGATAAACAAGCCATCGAACATTGGTGGCGAACCTCGATCATCGATATGTCGCCTGGCAGAATTTCTTTTCGAGGCAAACCTATTGAAGAGCTGATCGGGACAGTGTCATTCCCCCAAATGATCTGGTTCATGGTCATCGGAGAGATGCCGTCGGAAGGCCAGGCAAAATTGCTGGAAGCCGCCTTGGTTTCGGCGGTGGACCATGGACCACAAGCCCCTTCGATAGCTGCTTCACGAATGGCTGCCACTTGCGGGCTTGGGCTTAACAATGTCATGGCGACATCCCTGAATATGCTTGGTGATGTGCATGGTGGTGCTGGCGAGCAATGTGCAGAGCTCTATTATTGGGTCTCTGAGCATATCGAGAATGGCAAGACACGTGAAGACGCCGTCAATCTGGGGTTGGCCAGATGGCGAGAAGAGCGCGGCAAAATTGTCAGCGGATTTGGCCATCGGTTTCATAAACCCGTCGATCCCAGAGCGCCGCGTTTGATGGCTTTGGTGCGTAGTGCAGCCAAAGATGGATTTGTCACCGGGCAATTTGCCGATATTGGCGAAACCATTCAGGATCAGTTGGCGCGTGACAGGGGAGGGCGTCCGCTGGCGATGAATATCGATGGAGCCACAGCGGTTATCTTCTGTGAACTGGGGTTCCCTCCACCTTTGGCGCGCGGTGTTTTTTGTCTTTCCCGCTCTGTCGGAATTCTGGCCCACGCCTGGGAGCAGATGCAGCAGGGCGGGCGCAACAAAGGCCCCATGCCTCCCAAATTCCTACCTGAATATCAACCAGAAGAATAGAAACGACATCCGGGCGGCGTGATCCCGGATATAACGAAGGTAATTATGATGTCAACGCTTCGCGTGGGGCTGATTGGATGTGGTGTCATCAGTGACATCTATATTCAAACCTGCCAGAAATTTGATGTTTTGGAAATCGTGGCCTGTGGCAGCCTCAATATTGAGGAGTCGCAAGCAAAGGCGGCCAAATATGGTATTTCCAAGGCCTGTTCTCCGGATGAGATCATTGATGATCCCGATATTGATTGCATTCTCAATCTGACAATTCCTGCAGTGCATGCAGAGATCAGTCTCAAGGCGCTTGCAGCTGGTAAACATGTCTACTCCGAGAAGCCGTTTGTGACGACCCTTGAGGATGGCAGGAAGATCCTCAAACTTGCCGAGGAAACAGGGCTGTATGTCGGCAATGCGCCTGATACGTTTCTTGGTGGGCGCTGGCAAACCGTAAGGCGCCTGATTGATGAAGGTGTGATCGGAAGGCCGACTGGCTTGTCTTCCTTTGTGGGTACGCATGGCGTCGAGCGTCATCATCCCAATCCTGATTTCTACTACCGCGCTGGCGGTGGACCCTTATTGGATCTGGGACCCTATTATTTGACCGTCATGGTATTTTTGCTCGGCCCTCTTCGCCGGGTATGCGGCCTGTCACGTCGAACTTTCGATGAGCGCATGATCGAGTCTCAGCCACGTCATGGAGAGATCATGAATGTGGAGGTGGATACCCATGTTCAAGGGATGTTGGAATTTTCCTCAGGTGCCATCGGGTCGATCACCATGAGTTTCGATGTATGGGATTCAGAAACGCCTCGCCTTGAAATATATGGAGAGAAGGGGACAATTTGTATTCCTGACCCTGATCCGGTGCATGGGGCCAACCTGTTTCAGGGTCCGGTATGGTATCGCACCAGAGAAACATCGCGTTGGACCTACAAGCCTCGTGTTGAAGGGCTTGATGACTGGCAGATCGCAGACAATCATCATGACCATAATGAGGATTCACGTGGTCTGGGGTTGGTTGATCTTGCCTATGCTGTGCGCGACAGGCGCCCTTTGCGGGCCAGTGGTGCTATGGCTCATCATGTTTTCGAGGCGATGCATGGAATTCTGGCGTCCCAGAATGATGGTCAATATTGGATGCTCCAGAGCACATGTGACCGCCCTGATATTCTTCCTGCCAATTTTCCGATCAGTGAAGATGCTGGCCAATAGGCCCTTCAAAGGATTTGTTTGATGACAATAAAAGTCCTGGCATTTGCCGACCCTTTTTTCTCCGTTCGCTATATTACGAATGAAACTGACTATGAGGTCGGTGAAAAATCAATTCTGGTCAATCTGTCTGAAAAACCGATGCATATCAGGGATCAGACACTTCAGTCCTTACAATCAGTTATTGTCACAAATGTGGTTGTTGAAGATCTGGATCATGCGGTGATCATAGAGCGTTTTGCCGATTATCCTGATGAACAGCAATTGTTTGAGAAGGTTAGGAAGGTGTGGCCGTCCGCCTATGACGTGCGGGGCGAGGAGCGCCTCAAAGGTGTTGCTCATTATATGTCACCCAAAGAGGATTTGGGACAAATACGGCTGAGTATGTATCACGCCGGATCGGTACCATTGAAAGTGGGTTTGCACAAAGACCATCCGTTTTGCGAAGTGCCGGGTTTTCGCGAAGTCCACACCCAGATTGTCGGGTTTGGGAAGATGCAGCAATGCCGAGAGAGGGATGTCAGCACACTCTATATGGAGGAGCTGATGGCCCCGGGGACAACCCACCGGCCGATGTATGATGAGTTTGGCAATTATCCCTGGCATCAGTTTGAAACAATTACACCCGGTATTTTTATGGCTTTTGAAATTCTGCCCGAAAAAGCTGTGTGAGTTTACGCCCTGGACAGCCTCAGCCGTTCGTCAATTTTCAGGCTTGAATAATCTTTGGAGTTTCCCATGACCAAAATTCTACCCGTCGACTTCTCTTTTCAAGATGATTTTCCGCAATTGTCCCGGCGCTTGCGGTTGGGCATTGTCGGAGGGGGGCGTATCGCTGCAACTCAGGCAATGGCAGCCCGAATGAGCAATCATTGGGATATCGCCGCCGGGGCTTTGTCTTCAAGCCGTTCCAAAGCTCGTGCCAGGGGAGCAGAATGGTTTCTGCCAAATGATCGGTGTTATGGCTCGTTTGAAGAAATGGCTCGGGTGGAGTCACGAAGACCAGATGGTGTCGATGCTGTGATGATTACAACACCCAACCATGTTCATTTTGATGCTGCGAAGGCTTTCCTGAAAAATGATATTGATGTTTTGTGTGACAAGCCTTTGACCAATGATTGCGCCCAGGCACAGGAGTTGGAGCAAGAAACAAGTCAAACGGGTTTGGTCTTCGGTGTTTCCTACGTGATGTCGGCTTTTGCCATGGTCAGGCAGGCAAGAGAAATTGTGCTGAGTGGGGAGATTGGCGATGTTTGCCAGATTCATGTCGAATTCATGCAGGATTGGATGATACCCGAAGATGTGATGAAGGCCGAGCATGTGAAATGGCGATTGGACCCTGCCAAATCGGGCAAGACCAGTTGTACTGGTGATATTGGTACCCATGCTGCGCATCTGGCGAGCTTTGTTTCTGGCTTGGATATGACGCATCTACGGTCTGAAATGCATGTTTGTGGTGCGCCCAAGCAGTTGGAAGATACGGTTTTCATGATGACCAGATATGAAGGTGATGTGCCGGGCACGTTAATGGCCACTCGTATTGCGTCCGGAAATCGTGGAGGATTGCGGGTCCGGATTTTTGGAAGCAAAGGTGGTGTTGAATGGGATCTGGAGCATTCCGAATATCTGAAGGTCAATATCTATGGGCAGCCCGATCAGGTGATCTCCCGAGGTCACGGTCATGGCGTTCTGCCAAAGGTTCAGCGGCTGGTCAGAACAGGACGGGGTTTCCCTGAAGGGCTCATTGAGGCATGGGGTAATCTGTATACGGAGTTTGCCATGGCGGTGGCTGCAAGACGCGATGGCCTCACACCTCCACAATCCTGGTTGGATCTTCCTCTTGTTCAGGATGGAAGCAAGGGTGTTCGGTTCATTGATGCTACTGTTGAATCTCACGAAACCGGAGGAAGCTGGGTAAGCTTGTAATACATCCCATACATGAATTAGTCATAGAGCTGGAATTTGAAATTTGCCGATGGGCGAGGGGAGAAATCCCTTCGCCCTTTTTGTTGTCTGCATGTGGTTCCATGCCTTTGTTTTTGAGTTTTCCCCCCAGTTTCCTGAATTTTGTCGACGGTCAATTCAATCGGATTGTGTGATCTGTCATGCGAATTGGCAGATGTCTAACAGGCTGACTTCAAAGAACAATACCAGTTGGAGCCGGGATATGGATCTACAGGGTCGTCCGGTTTTATCGTGCTTGATTGAAGATATTATGATTTTTTAGATAAAATATGTTGATTATAAAAATATCAGATATTATTGTTATTTTGATATATTTTTAGAGTCAGCAGATGTTTTCTGACTCTTTCATGAACCTGAAAGAGTGATCGTGAATGTCGTCATTTTCATTGGCACACCTGACCTTGATTGGATGTTCCGCGCCGGAACTGGTCTATATCGCAGCACGCTGCGGATATGATGCTGTCAGTCCGCGCTTCATTCCCATGCATGTGCCGGGAGAGTTTTCCTGCGAAGCTCACGATGTTTCTCTCGTGCAAGCAACCAAGGAAGCGCTGAAGAATACCGGTATCAGAGTTGGGGAACTGGAGCTCATTCGCATTGTCGAAGGAATGGATCCGTATGCCAATGAAGTGGCGATTTCGCTTGCGGCGGAAATGGGAGCGACCAGGATGATCACATCTGTCTGGTTGTCCGAGCCAGCGGAACGCACCTACATTGTCGATCAATATGGTGCTCTATGCGACATCGCTTATGATTATGGACTGACGGTCGATCTGGAATTTCCGACATTTTCTACCTTGAAAACCCTGCATGCGGCAGCAGATATCGTGCGCGCAGCAGGGCGCCCCAATGGTGGCATCCTCATTGACACAATCTATTCGGAATTTTCGGGGCTGAATCTCAATGAGATTGATAGCCTGCCAAAGGATTGGTTCCACTTTCTGCATATTGCTGACGTGCCTTCGGAAATTCCCACTTCGAACAATGGCATGATCGAAATCGCACGCGGTGCACGGCTCTATCCAGGAGAAGGGCGTATCGATTTCTCCGCCATATTGAAGCACTTGCCCCCGGTAACATTTTCCATCGAATTGCCAAATCTGGCGCGTGTACAGAAGCTTGGTTATGAAGGCCATGCGCGGCGCTGTCTGGAAACGGCCAAACAAACTCTTTTGCCAGCGGCTGATGTCTAACCGCTGCAATATCTCTTGAAAGGATTTATCTGATGGCCCGCGAAATCACCTCGGAGGAACGTGATCTGGTTGACCAGTTATTGGCCCGGGCGCGTTCGGCCATGGCTGAAGTTGAGAATTATAGCCAGGAACAACGCGATCGTCTCAGTCAGGCAATTGCCTGGTATGCAGGCAATGAAGAGACATTCACCCGTCTGGCACAACTGGGTGTCGATGAAAGCGGGATTGGAGATCGAGAAGGGCGCCCTGCAAAACGGTTCAAGATCCATATGGTCTTGCGGGACGTTCTGCGGACCCCGTCAACAGGTATTGTCGAGGTGGATGAAGCCAAGGGGCTGGTTAAATATGCCAAACCAGCTGGAGTCGTTGCTTCTCTGATCCCCATGACCAACCCTGCAATGACACCACCGGTCACCGGCGTATCTTCAGCCAATGCTGGCAATGCAGTTATTTTCTCACCACATCCACGCACCGCACGCACCACGACTGAAATGGTCGATGTCATGCGCGCTGCCTGCCGTGCTGTCGGTGCCCCGGAAGATCTGTTTCAGGTCATCTCCAAACCTTCCATTCCGTCGACCCAATATCTCATGCAGGTGTGCGATCTGACTCTGGCAACCGGTGGCAAACCAATGGTTCAGGCTGCTTATTCAAGCGGCAGACCGGCCTATGGTGTCGGGGCTGGCAACTCATCCATTGTGATTGATGAGACCGCTGATATCGATATTGCTGCTGCCAATACTCGCATGTCAAAAACTTCCGATTTTGGTTCCGGATGTTCCGCTGATGGCAATATCATCATTCAGAAGTCTATCTTTGATGACATGGTAAAAGCGCTGGAAGCAGAAGGCGGGTATCTTTGCAATGAAGAAGAAAAGGCGCTTCTTGAAAAGGCGATGTGGGACGAAAAGGGCAATCGAACTTTTCCGACCATTGCCTGCAAACCGCAACAAACAGCTGATGTTGCCGGTTTCTCCATTCCCGAAGATCGCAAATTTCTCATGGTCTATAATCATGGACAAATAGGCCAGGAGCACAAATTCTCAAAAGAGAAGCTGACGACAGTGATGGCATTGTATCACTTTGATGGCTTTGATGATGCTCTTGAGACTGTACGCCAGATTTATGCTGTGGGTGGCAAGGGCCATTCCTGCGGAATTTATAGCCACAATGATGACAATATCGATGCTCTTGCGCGTGTCGCACCTGTAAGCCGCATGATGGTGAGACAGCCGCAATCCAAGGCCAATGCCGGTGCCTGGACCAATGGTATGCCGATGACAAGCTCATTGGGATGCGGAATTTGGGGTGGCAACATCACCAACGAGAATGTCACGCTGAAGCATATGCTGAATTATACTTGGGTCAGCCGTCCAATCGCAGAAGACAGACCTTCGGAAGAAGAGCTTTTCGGTGAGTTTTATAACGGGGAGGTCTTGTGAGTGATGACGATTGATCCAGCAAGAAAAACAGTTGCCGAACATCTGGTCGACTATCTGGAGCGGCGGGATATCAAGCATATTTTTGGTCTATGTGGCCATACCAATATTGCGGTGCTGTCGGCCCTGGAAGAAAGCGCCATTGATTTTGTCAATGTCCGTCATGAGCAGATAGCCAGCCATGCTGCCGATGCTTATGCGCGTGTAACCGGGCGAGCGTCTGTTGTTCTGTCTCATTTGTCACCCGGTCTGACCAATTGTGCAACCGGGGTAGCCAACGCCGCGCTTGATTGTACGCCTATGGTGGTCATCGCAGGGGATATTCCTACCCATTATTATGGGAAGCACCCCCACCAGGAGGTCAATCTGCATGCGGATGCCGCGCAATATGAGATCTACCGACCCTTTGTGAAGCGTGCCTGGCGCGTGGATCGGGCCGATCTCATGGCGGAAATCCTTGAAAAGGCGTTTCATCTGGCTGAAAGCGGTCAGCCCGGACCGGTGTTGGTCAATGTTCCGATGGATATATTCAGCGAGGTCATAGACAGCGCAACATTTGATCGACTGCGCGATCACACCAAGTCATTGGTCAAGCCATCGATTGATGACGAGACAGCAGAGCGCATCTTGACGACACTGGCTGACGCCAAAGACCCGGTTCTGTATGTAGGGGGAGGTATCTTGCTGGCTGAGGCGTCGGACGAGCTGGGGGCCTTTGTTGATCATATGCAAATTCCGGTGGCGCATAGCTTGATGGGCAAGGGAGCCTTGAGCGATGCGCATCCGTTGGTTTTGGGCATGACCGGCTTCTGGGGAACGGAGCTCGTCAACAAGTCATGTCTCAATGCAGATATCATCATGGCCATCGGAACACGGTTCAAGGAAGCGGACTGTTCATCCTGGTATCCGGGTTATACCTTCAATATTCCAGGCTCGAAGGTTATTCATATCGATATCGAGCCATCCGAAATCGGACGGAATTATCCGACGGAGATCGGAGTTGTTGCGGATGCCAAAGCAGCTTTGCGGGTCCTGCTGCGTGTTGCCAAAAAGCTCTTTCCCAATGGTTTTGACAGACCGACACTGAAAGAAAAGATTGGTGCATTCCGAAAAGAATTCAAAGCTGGCAATGCAGAGATGGCAGCGAGCGATGCCTTTCCGATGATGCCGGAGCGGATTTTGTCTGATACCCGATCCGCCTTGCCAGATGATGCCATCATAACGACGGATGTAGGCTGGAACAAAAATGGCGTGGGTCAGCAATTTGACATTCTGACGCCGGGCAGCATCTTGACGCCGGGCGGTTTTGCGACGATGGGCTTTGGCCCTCCCGGTGCGATTGGGGCCAAGATTGCTGCGCCTGATCGTGCGGTGCTTTCGTTGGTGGGTGATGGTGGATTCGGGCAGAACCCGGCCATGCTGGCAACGGCAGTCGAACAGGATTTGGGTATTGTCTGGCTCGTCATGAACAATAATGCATTTGGTACAATTGCCGGGTTGCAAAAGGCCCATTATGGCAAGACCTATGGAACATTGTTTGATGGCAAGAATGGAGATGCCGAGCTTACGCCGAACTATGCCGATATCGCCAATGCTTATGGTGCGGTCGGTATTCGTATCTCGTCTGCCGCTGAATTGTTGCCAACCTTGAGAAAGGCAATAGCCAGTGGCAAGCCAACCGTGATTGATGTTTCCATGATCAACAATCCGACCCCTACCACGGGACATTGGAATATTCTTGATATCTACTCTCCCGACAAGGATGTGTCCCACGTCTCGACGGATTAAGACCCGGACCTGTTGTATGAGCGACAGTGTATGATATTGGCCGCAGATCAGGGTCTGAAACCCGATCTGCGGCTTTTCCTGTTGCCAATGGCGTTCTTGAATAGAGGCAATCCGTTTGTCAGGGTTTTGATCTTTGAAGGGTACGCGATTGTTGAGACATTGTTTGCCAACACAAGAGCCGATGCCACGACCCTGGGCGGATGAGCGGCAGGCTCTTGTAAGCCGATATCCCCCGCCCTATTTTTGAAGGAGGTTTTTCTATGAAATTGGATTGCAGATGTCTCCAGACCAAGAACGAAAGAAGAAATTTGCCAGAATTATTCTTGGCTATCCATTTGCCTTGGTCCTTGTCAGTCTGTTGGTAAACTTCCTGCTGTTTGGGGTTGATGCAATTGTCATTGCCTTGCCAACTCCTCCAATTATCATGGCTTTGATACTAAGTGCGGTGTTGCTGCTGATAAATCACACTTGGCTGATGACCAGTACCGAACTGACGCGCCTCAAATACAATATGCATGCAACGCCAGAAGAGTGGGCTGCGAGTAAGAACAGTCTGAGTGATGTTTCCCAAGAAGGTGTACGGGAGCTCCAGCGGCGCCACAATGCACATGGCAATGCGACTGAGAATATCGTTCACTTCGTATCCCTCGCTTTTTTGATCAGTATTGTTTCGCCCGTCACGATCGCAGCTCAAGTCTGGATTGTGGGGTTTGCAGTCGGCCGTGTGGGCCACACTTTTTCCTATCTGACTGGCAAGGATGGAGCACGAGGTATATTCATGAGTGTCAGCCTCGTTTCGCTGTATGGGATGGCCAGCTATCTTGTTGTCAGTATGTTCCTATGAATATTTGTACGGATTCCATAGTTAAGCCTTTGTATTATCATTTCAAATTCGCGTCCTTCTCTGCGAATGTCCGGTGTTGCGGGCAAAGAAATATTGGATCATGACAATTGGTGTGACTGCTTCATGATGTCTGTGACGGTGTTTTTGTTGGTACCAGGATCTCAGGCAGTTTGGCAGCAGGAACGCGCGTTGAACAGCCTGTATGACTTTTACCCTGATTTCGCTCTCTCGCGTGAATCGCGAGCCCGAACCACAGTCATTGCTCTCAAATCCATTAATATTGATAAGAGTTACTTATCATTAATTATAAGACTCTGTTAACCATGTTCAAGTGATGATAGCTAAATCATCTTTTGACATGTTTTTAAATATTATTGTTATTTATTTCAATTGTTTAAATCTAATTGACTCATGATGTTTCATTGTGTTGGCTGCTGTTGCATCAGAGCGTACTTTCAAATCTGATCGCTCAAGCGGGGCTGATCAACTTTTTGTGTGTGGAGTTGTATTTCTTCATACATAATTCGATGCCGCTTTTTTCAAGCCAACCTGTTGATACCCGTAAGGGTGAGAGGCTTGGCGGACTGTTCGGCCGCTGAGCCCTTCATCATGCCAGGGGAATATTGCTTTCCGAGATCGGAATATCATTATTCAAATTCATGGAATATTTTAGGATAAACGGTCTAAAAACAAATAGATAAAGCCGTTTTGATGTTTGGGAGATAATCAGCGATCTACGGACCCGGTTTGTTTTTTACAATCCCAATGGAATAACCATCGCGCAGAAATGCAGGGTGATTCAGGTATCCGGAACCATGATAAATGATGCGAAATCTTTTGCTCTCTTGGTGATGAGTGAGAGAAGATCTTTCCCGGGAGGCTCCAACTTTCGTCGTGTTATTGGCTGGTATTCAATGAAAAGCTGTCATAACCTCAGGAAACTACTTACCGGAAATTACTAGTAATAACAGGTGGGTTTCTATGAAACGATCGATATTAATCGCAATGGCGTCTCTTTTGATTTCAGGGACTGCAAATGCCGAGACTTTCCGCTGGGCGGGTAAAACGGATCCACAAACGATGGACCCTCATGCCGTCAATTCAGCGCCCGTACTGGGCTTTCTGAACAATGTGTATGAAGGCCTTGTTCGCCGCAATAAGAATATGGCGATTGAACCTGCTCTGGCCACATCCTGGGAACCTATTGGTGAGGGTAAAGGCTGGCGCTTTAATCTTCGCAAAGGCGTGAAATTTCACGATGGCAGTGATTTCGACGCTCAAGATGTTCTTTTCAGCTATCAGCGCGCATCTGCTGAAGAGTCAGATACCCGCAGCTGGTTCGCTCCTGTGTCTGACGTCAAGGTGGTTGATGATTACACCATCGATATCATGACCAAGGCTCCGAACCCGATCTTCCCGGATTCAATTGCAAACTGGATGATCATGGATTCCGGGTGGGCCGAAACCAATAATGCAGCCCGTCCGGACAAGGAAAAAGGCAACTTTGCCACCTTGAATGCCAATGGCACCGGTGCCTTCAAACTGACCGATCGTCAGGCTGGTCTGTCCACGACCTTGAAGCCGTTCGAGAAGTGGTGGGGCAAGGCAGAGCATAACATCACCGAGGCCACCTTTACCCCGATCAGCAATCCGGCAACTGCTGTTGCTGCCTTGCTGTCCGGCGAAGTCGACATGATCAATCCGGTTCCAATTCAGGATGCCGCTCGTATTGATGGCAAAGGTGGAACCAAGGTCATCCGCGGGATTGAAGCCCGTGTGATCATGCTTGGTTTTGGCCATGACCATGCTGAGCTGAAATATACGTCTGATGCTGGCAAGAAAAACCCGTTTCAGGATGCGCGCGTTCGTGAGGCTGTTGCAAAGGCGATCAATGTTGATGCCATCCGTGTAACCATCATGCGTGGGTCTGCTGAAGCTGCCAGCCAGCTGGTCAGTCCTGCCATGCGTGGATATTCAGAAGCAAATGCAGCGCGCACAGCTTATGATCCTGAAGGGGCCAAGAAGCTTTTGGCTGATGCCGGATATGCGGATGGCTTTTCTTTTGGTCTGAAATGCCCGAACAATCGCTATCTCAATGATGAGGCTGTCTGTCAGGCAGTGACCGGCATGCTGGCGCAAATCGGCATCAAGGCTGAGCTGGATGCAATGCCAGTGCAAAATTACTGGCCTGAGCTGCGTGGCGACAATTACGACATGTATCTGTTGGGTTGGTCTCCGGGAACGCTCGACCATGAGCATCCTGTCCGCTTCCTGGTCACCACACCAAACAAGGAAAAGAAGCTGGGTTCCTGGAATTTTGGCGGCTTCTCCAATGCCAGGGTTGATGAATTGCTGCCAATGATTCAGTCCGAGATTGATGACAAAAAGCGTCAGGCCATGATTGATGAAGTGGTTTCCATCTATCAGTCAGAGCATGCTTATGTGCCGCTTTATGTTCAGCCGCTGGTATGGGGAATTCGGGACAATGTGACACTGACACAGCGTCCGGATAACTTCTTCATCCTGCGTTGGGCTCGTGTGAACTAAGCTTACGATAATCAGATGCGCGTCCCGGATGGTTCTTGCCATGCCGGGATGCGCGTTCTTTGGAACTTGATTTGGAAGTCCTGAACCAAGCCCTCCCCCTCCCAAACCACCCGTCATGGTACCCCCAAGGTACTTTCTGTGGCGGTTTGGGAGGGGGAGAGGGCTGGTGAAGCAGCCTGAAAGGCTTAATGAGCCTTTCAAATCGGGCACTTAGAGAAGCCGCATGATTTCATATATCCTAAAACGTGCGATGCAATCCGTGGTGGTTCTGTTCGCCGTGGGGCTGGTTGCATTTGGCATGTTCCGCTTTGTTGGTGATCCCATCGACAATTTGCTGGGACAGGAACGTACGGAAGCGGACGTCGAGCGTTTGCGAGAGCTGCTCGGTCTGAACGATCCTTTTGTTGTTCAATATTGGAACTTTCTCTCCGGAGCCTTTCAGGGAGATATGGGGGTCAGCTATCGTCAGGGACGGCCCGCTCTTGAAATCATTCTGGAACGCTTGCCCGCGACATTGGAACTGGCCATGGTGTCAGCTGCGCTGGCAATGGTGATGGGGATCCTGCTGGGTATCTATACCGCCATCAATCGCAAGGGTTTCATCACGACAACCATCCTGACAACATCCCTGATCGGGGTTTCCTTGCCGACCTTCCTGATTGGCATTTTGCTGATTTATGTGTTTGCCGTCGAGTTTGGCATCTTGCCCAGCTTTGGACGCGGCGAGGTCGTGGATCTTGGCTGGTGGAAGACGGGGCTTTTGACATGGTCGGGGATCAAGGCGCTGATATTGCCTGCCATCACCCTTGGCCTCTATCAGATGACGCTGATCATGCGCCTGGTCCGATCCGAGATGTCCGAGATTTTGAAGCAGGATTATATCCGCTTTGCACGGGCTCGTGGGCTGACCGAAAAAACCATCAATTTCCGCCATGCCGTGAAGAATACGCTGATACCGGTAATCACGGTGGCAGGTCTTCAAATCGGCTCCATCATCGCTTTCTCCATCATCACCGAGACGGTCTTCCAATGGCCCGGCGTGGGGCTGCTCTTCATTGATTCCGTGCAGTTTGTCGATATCCCGGTCATGGCCAGCTATCTGATGATGATCTCGGTGATGTTTGTGGGCATCAATTTCATTGTCGACATGCTCTATCTGGCAATTGATCCGCGCCTGCGCGATGGAAAGGAGGACTGACCCATGGCTATGTTGAAACGTATCATTGATAGCGATCTGTTCTGGTCTTTCCGCCAAAGCCCGGTCGCGATGATTTCCGCTTTTGTTGCGCTGTTGCTGATGTTGTCAGCAGTCTTTGCGCCGTTGATTGCGCCTCACAATCCGTTTGATCCGGCCTCGCTGAATCTGATGAATGGCTTCTCCAAACCGATGGAGCCAAACCAGTTCACGCAGGATGTCTTCCTGTTCGGAACGGACGATCAGGGAAGGGATGTCTTCTCGACCATTCTCCATGGCATGCGGATTTCGCTCTTTGTCGGTTTTGCTGCCGTTCTGTTCGCCATGGTCATTGGCGTGGTAGCAGGTCTGGTGGCCGGCTATGTAGGCGGTCGCACGGATGCCTTCATCATGCGCATTGCTGATATCCAATTGACCTTTCCATCCATTCTGGTGGCGATGCTGATCTTCGGCATTGCCAAGGGTTTCACACCTGTTGACATGCGCGATCAGGTGGCCATCTGGGTTCTGATTATCTCCATCGGTCTGTCTGACTGGGTGCAGTTTGCCCGCGTTGTGCGCGGTGCTGCATTGGTTGAGAAGAAAAAGGAATATGTCGAAGCGGCGGCTCTTGTCGGACGCAAGCCAACGGCGATCATCTTTCTTCACATTCTGCCCAATGTGTTGTCGCCTGTGCTGGTAATTGCCACCATCTCACTGGCACTGGCCATCATTGCCGAGGCGACCTTGAGTTTCCTTGGAATTGGCGCGCCGCCAACCGAGCCTTCCTTGGGAACGTTGATCCGCATCGGGCAGGGTTATCTCTTCTCTGGTGAATGGTGGATCCTTTTCTTCCCGGCTGTCACCTTGTTGCTGCTTGCCTTGTCGGTAAACTTGCTTGGTGACTGGCTGCGCGACGCCCTAAACCCGAAATTGGATGATTGATATGACACTCTTGGATATCAAAAACATGCGGGTGGAATTTCCGGGTCGTCACGGTGTGTTCACGTCGGTCGATGATGTTAGCCTGTCTGTCGCGGAAGGCGAGATCCTTGGTCTGGTCGGGGAATCCGGCGCAGGCAAATCGACCGTCGGCAATGCCGTGATGGGTCTGTTGCAATCGCCCGGCAAGATGGTGCAAGGCGAAGTCCTGTTGCATGGAGAGCGGATTGATCAGCTCTCAAAGGCCGATTATCGCTGTATTCGTGGCAAGCGCGTGGCGATGATCTTTCAGGATCCGATGACCTCGCTCAATCCGATCGAGACCATCGAGCATCAATTGATGGAGACCATTCTCACCCATCTCGATATTTCGCGCGAGGACGCACGAAAGCGGGCGGTGGATCTGCTTGATCAGGTCGGCATTCCCGACCCGGCCGTGCGCATCAAGCAATATCCGCATCAATTTTCCGGCGGTATGCGTCAGCGCGTGGTGATTGCACTGGCACTGTGCGTGGAACCGGAACTGATCATTGCCGATGAGCCGACCACGGCGCTGGACGTGACCATTCAGGCGCAGATCCTGCAACTGATCAAGGATCTGTGCCGGGATCGCAATCTCGGGGTCATTCTGGTCACCCATGATATGGGAGTGATTGCCGAAACGGCTGATCGTGTCGCCGTGATGTATCGCGGCCGTTTGATTGAGGTGGGTGATACCGAGCAGATCATGAGCGATCCGAAGGAGCCCTATACCCGTTCCCTGATTGCAGCTGTCCCGCCATCCAACAGGAAGATTGACCGCTTTCCAAAGGTTGCCATTGAAGAGAGCGATGGCAATGCCTTGCAGAATTTTGACCTTCAGAGCCATTGGTTGGGGCAGGGGGATGCGTTCGATACCAGTCAGGTCAATTTGCTGGAAGTGAGCGATCTGCATAAGCGTTTTGTGGTGCAGAAAGCCTTCTTCAAGCGCAACAGAAAATATCTTGATGCGATCAATGGCATCAGCTTCAACGTCAAGGCAGGGGAAACCTTTGGTCTTGTCGGCGAAAGTGGATCGGGCAAATCGACCGTCGCCCGTGTTATCACCGGCATTCACTCAGCCAGCGGTGGGGCCATGCGATTTGCGGGTCAGGACCTGATCGGCAAGGAAGGGGCCAGACGACAGGATGATCTGAAGCGTGACATTCAGATGGTGTTTCAGGATCCCTATTCTTCCCTCAATGGCCGCATGAAAGTCAGCTCCATCGTTGCAGAACCGATCATTGTCAACAAGCTGGCCTCCAGCAAGGAAGAGCGCAATGAGGTTGTCATGGATCTTCTGGAGCTGGTGGGTTTGGGCAAGGATGCTGCACGCAAATATCCGCATGAGTTTTCAGGGGGTCAGCGGCAGCGTATTTCCATTGCAAGAGCCTTGGCAACGCGCCCGCGCTTCCTGATTTGTGATGAGCCAACCAGCGCATTGGATGTCTCCATTCAGGCCCAGATTCTCAATTTGCTGAAAGATCTGCAGGACGAACTGAAACTGACGCTGCTCTTCATCAGTCATGATCTTCCGGTCATTCGCCAGATGTGTGATCGCATCGGCGTCATGCGCCATGGGGATCTTGTGGAGGTAGCAGAGACGGAAGCTCTGTTCGAACAACCACAACATAGCTATTCGCAAACCCTCATCAATCAGATGCCAAAGTTCGCCAAATAGCAACTGGCCAATGGTCATGATATTACAAGGCCTGCAGACGGACATCCGCAGGCCTTGTTTTCATGATCAATTGTCTGAGTGCCCGATTTAAAAGTCTCTGAAAGAGACTTTTAGGCTGTATCACCAGCCCTCTCCCAAACTGCCCACGACTTTCAAATCAGGCTCTGATAGACGGCTCAGTGATTGGTTATTTGATGGTGTCTCTGCTGAGCTCTTCATTGAACCTGGTGAGTATTGCGTAGGTTCCTGGAGTCTGTGCGGGTGCGAATCCAAGCCAACGAGAAGCGAACTAGTGGTTAAGAATCTTACTAAGGAAATCTTGCGCACGTTCGCTGTCAGGATTGCCGAAGAATTGTTCGGTTGGTCGGTCCTCTACGATCCGCCCGTCATCCATGAAAACAACACGGTCAGCCACTTTGCGGGCGAAACCCATTTCATGGGTTACCACCATCATGGTCATACCATCTTGTGCAAGTTCCACCATAACGTCGAGAACTTCATTGATCATTTCCGGATCGAGGGCTGAAGTCGGTTCATCAAAGAGCATGGCAATTGGATCCATTGCCAAAGCTCGACCGATTGCCACACGTTGCTGTTGTCCGCCTGAGAGCTGACCGGGAAATTTTTCGATATGAGGTAGCAAGCCCACTCGATCAATCAACATTTCGGCTTTGGCATCGGCTTCCTCACGTGATCGGCCCAGTACTTTTTGTTGACCGAGACAAAGATTGTCCCTAACGCTCATATGGGGATAGAGCTCAAAATGCTGGAATACCATGCCAATCTGGGAACGCAACTTGGTAAGGTTTGTCTTCTTGGCGGTGACCTCAGTGTCCTTGACCCGTATTGCGCCCTCTTGAACGGGTTCAAGTCCGTTTACGCATTTGATCAAGGTTGATTTGCCAGAGCCAGACGGGCCACAAACCACAACAACTTCGCCCGTATCGACGTTTGTTGAACAGTCGGCTAGAACCTGAAAGGTACCATACCATTTGGAGATATTTTCAATTTTTATCATGTGGTTTTAGCCTTCTGGAGGTGTCGGACGAAGAGCGAGCCGGCGAAGCAAATGACAAAATAGACGATTGCGGCGAAGACATACATTTCCGCCAAACGTCCTTCTGTCCGAGCAACAATTGAGGAGACGGTCATGAAGTCGCGCAGACTGACGACAAAGACGAGGCTGGTGTCCTGAAACAGGATGATACCCTGTGTTACCAGAATAGGAATCATGTTGCGGAAAGCCTGTGGCAACACAATATAGCGTTGAATTTGCCAATAACTTAGGCCTGTTGCCTGTCCTGCTTGCACCTGCCCCTTGCGTACAGATTGGATGCCTGCACGAATGATCTCTGAATAGTAGGCAGCTTCAAACATGACAAATGCGATTAATGCGGAGTAGAAGCCACCTATGGGGCGTCCAAGTGCCAGAGGTACGAGGAAGTAAAACCAGAAGATCACCAGAATAAGCGGCACTGATCGGATCAGGTTTACATATCCTGCTGCTGCCAGCGAAAGAGGGGCGATGCCTGAAAGTCGCATGAGGGCGAGAAAGGTGCCAAGAATAATTCCACCGATGATTGCCAGTAGAGTCAGGAAAAGTGAGAGTTGAAGGCCCTGCCAGAGGAACGGTAAATTGTCGATGATGACGGAAAGATCAAAGTTGCTCATGAGTTAGCCCTTTCCGACAAAACCGGGAATTTTGGTGTATTTTTCCAAGACTTGCGCAATGATCGTCGCACCAAGTGCAATGATGACATAGATCACAGTGGCAGCAGTAAAGGCCTCAAAGCCTTGGAATGTGTATTCCGCAATTTGTTGACTTTGTGCGGTGAGTTCCAATAATCCAATTGTCAGAGCCAGAGAAGAGTTCTTGAAGATTGTCAAAAATTCGGACGTCATCGGAGGTACGATCAGACGGAATGAAATCGGCAGAAGAACATAGCGATAGGTCTGCGCGGTTGAAAATCCGTTTGCATAGGCTGCGCTTGTCAGTCCATGGCCAACTGCAAGAATGCCTGCACGAACTTGTTCGGCAATTCTGCTGGCGGTATAGAGCCCCAATCCGATAACGGCAGTTACATATTCGGGGTTGGGCATGTCGCGCTTCATCCAGCGCCCCAGATCGTCTGGCAGGACTTCCGGCATGACGAAGTACCAAAGGAAAAGCTGTACCAGCAAGGGGACGTTGCGAAACAATTCCACATATGTGGTACAGATAATGGCAATAGGCTTCGAAGGGAGCGTACGGCCAACACCGATGAGCACGCCGATTGCCAGTGCGAGAACCCAGGCCACCAACGCAACAGCGAAAGTCCAGCCTACCCCGGAAATCAACCAGCTTAGATACTCCTCTTCGAAAAGGACCCCCCAGTTCCAATTATAGTTCATGCATTTTCCCTATTGTTTGTGTAGGGGACCCACATGGAAGCAGGCCCCCAACTCTAAGGAGGATTTATTTTGGAAGGGCGTTGATCTGGAATGCAGCTTTTAGCAGATCTGATTGTTCTACCCCAAGCGGTCCAAACCATTTTTGGTAAATGTCGTTGATCTCGCCAGAGCGGAAAATGTTGGCTAGAGCCTTTTTACCAATCAACTCAAACGCGCTGTCATTACGACGAACCATGAGCGCGTAGGGGTCAAAGGAAAGGAAATCGCCGACAACTGCAAAGTCGTCAGGTGATTTGGACTTATTGATCAGGCCAAAGAGCAGAATATGATCCGTTGAATAGGCATCCACCCGATCAGTTTCAAGTGATAGCATGCCTTCTGCGTGGTCTCTTACCGGAAGCACTTTTACTTTAATGCCGAGTGTTTTGATCGCAGCTTTGACAGCACGTTCATTGGTAGTGCCTTGCGCCAGAGCAATTGCTTTGCCATCCAGATCAGCGATTGAAGCGATACCGGAATTCTTGCGAACCATCAGTTTGGTACCAGTGATGAAGGTGGTTGGCAGATATTCAACTTGCTCCTGGCGTGTCAGATTGTTGGTCGTGGAGCCACATTCCAGATCAATGGTACCATTTGCCATGAGTGCGATGCGGGTTTTGGGATTCACTGGAACATATTTGACAGACAATTTCTTGCCAAGTTCCTCAGAAACGGCATCGACAATTTTCATGCATAGATCCATCGAATATCCGACAGGCTTCTGATTTTCGTCCAGATAGGCAAATGGGACAGAGCTTTCGCGGTGTCCGATCACGATTTCACCCGCAGCTTCAATCTTTGCCAGTGTACCCGTTCGTTCCTCCGCAACACCGGGTATCGCAAATACCATTGCAGCAGCAGCAATCATTAAGGGTTTTAGCAGTTTCATTGGCTTCATCTCCTTATTGAAATTTTGATTTGGTTTTATTTTCGGTAGCCAGGCAAATCGAAGATATCCGGATAGCCAAACAAGGCAGCACTGCCACCTGTATGCAAGAACACAATATTGTTCATGCCGTCGAAATAGCCGTTTTGAATTTGATCGATCAGGCCGTTGAGACCTTTGCCTGAATAGACGGGGTCAAACAGAAGCCCTTCGAGCCTTGCCAGCATCAGGATTGCGTTGCGCATACCGTCTGTTGGCAGGCCATAGCCAGGACCGACATAGTCAGTATTGGCCCTTACGGAGCTTCTCTTGATTTCGATACCCATGCCCAGATAATCCATGGTTTCGCGTGCGAGATCATAAACCATGCATTCCTGCTTTTCTCGTGGAGCTCGTACGCCAATTCCAAGGAGGTGAATATGGCTTTCCAGGCCAGCAAGTCCTGCGACCAGACCAGCCTGTGTTCCGGAACTGCCTGTTGCATGGACAAGGGCATCAATTTTCAGGTTCATCTCCAGAGCTTGTTCGCTTAGTTCTGCGGCACAATTCACATAGCCGAGCGCACCAACGCGATTGGAGCCACCACCCGGTATGATGTAGGTTTTTCTGCCTTTTGCTTGCAGTGTTGCGGCAAGTCTGTCCATTTCGGCATTCATGTCTGTCTGATCAGGGCGTTTTTCGATGGTTGCCCCATGGAGCTGGTCCAGAAGGACATTGCCATTAAAATTGTAGGCGGTATCGTTCGATCCGGTCCGGTCTTCCAGAAGAATGTAGCATTCCATTCCGAGCTTGGCGGATGCTGCTGCTGTCTGGCGCGCGTGATTGGATTGGGTTGCTCCTTGGGTGATGATGGTATCAGCACCCAGTTTCTGCGCTTCTGCCATAAGAAACTCAAGCTTGCGGGTCTTGTTCCCGCCAGATGAAAGACCCGTGCAGTCATCGCGCTTGATCCAGATTCTGGGACCCCCAAGTTCTTCGCTAAGGCGGTCCATCGGTTCCAAAGGGGTTGGGAGATGGCCCAGTTTCATACGAGGAAATTGTCTTATTGTTCTTTTCAGTAGCGAGAGGTTTTCTGTAGAAGTACCTGCCTCTGTTGGTGACCGGGAATTCATTAGGACTTCTCCTGTGACAAACTTGCGCTTACGCTAGACACATAATTTTGCTTTGAACACTGCCAATATTGCAAGCTAGCCATACTTTTGATATGACTAAGGCATGGATACGAGACTTTTAGAGGACGCGTTGGTCCTATTGGAAGAGCGCAGTCTGACCGCCGCAGCGGAGAGACGAAATGTTACGCAACCGGCCTTTTCCAGGCGAATTCGAGCTTTGGAGAATTGGATAGGACAAGATTTGCTGGAACGTCGTGCAAATCGTATTGAGCTATCTCCGGTACTTGCGCAAAGCGAACAGCAAATCAGGGCCTTACTGGCTCATTTACGACAATTGCATGGCCATCTCAGCCAACCGGAACAAATTGGAGAGCCGCTGGTTTTGGCCTCACAGCATTCATTATCCGCATCTGTTGTGCCTGAAATAATTAGCAAATCCTGCGCTGGTCCAGCACGCTGGCGTGTGCGGTTGCGTACCCAAAATCAGGATACGGCCATGTCGATGTTTTTACGCCATGAAGCCGATGTCTTGGTAAGCTATGAATATCGTGGTTTGCCGCAGGTTCCGTTTGACGATTCTGTTTCCCAGAAAGTCTGGCGTCGAGACTCCTTGGTACCCGTTGTGGGTGGCAATTTGCGATATTGTTTGAAAGACGGCAATTTCCTGCCGGAAGATGCACCAGTTATCGACTATCCGACAGGTAGCTTTTTTGGGCGAATTACTTCGTTGCATGAACGAAATGCGGAGCGCTTGCTTGACGGTTCCGTCCGGGTTGAGAGTGCATTTTCCGTCGGGGTTGCTCGTCTTGTCAATGAGGGCGTTGGAGCAGCCTGGGTGCCTCATTCCTTGTTACATGACTCGATTATCTCGGGGGATGTCGTAATTTTATCGTATGAATATGGCCGAGTTCCAATGGATATAACCCTATATGCACATTCTGGAAATGTGCGAGCAAGCCAGTTCATCAAATTAATTGAATGACCATTGATACCCAGCGATATCAGTCATCTAATGGGTGGGTTGATAGCGCCAGATGGGGGCGCGGAAACCGGCCTGAATGGCTTCCGCTTCGGTGCAGAACCAAAGCTCGTTCTTGGCTTCGCTGATCTCGATCTCGGAATACCAGGGTGACCATGGCACGTGATAGATGTGGCCTTGCTCGGAAATGTCGCCTTTGATCGGGCAGCCATCCGGTCTGGCCTGAATGGCGTGCTGCCATTTCTCTTCCCGATAGGCCCATGCAGGGTCGCTTTGGGTGCGCCAAATGCCGACGCCCTCGGATTTGGCCTGCTCTTCTTCTTCGATATAGTCGTTGGAATATTTCCTGAATGCCCAGGCCAGACCTTGGCGGACCAGATGGTGATTGAGCTCTTTTCCATTCAGCGAACAGATGGATATTTCGCGTCCATAGCCGTCATTGCCTTGAGATTGGCAGCGAACTGTTCCACCTGCCAACAATCGAACCATCTCATCCGTGGCTGCTTTTCCGCATGGCCAATTACCGTCTTTGCCCGCCTTGCATAATTGCCCTTCTTCCGGAGCATCAATGCCATGCAGGCGGTGGGTTATGTCGCCAATGATGATGGTGTCTCCATCAATGACAAAGGCGCGTTCGGCTTTGGCAACAATCGCCAGAGACAAGCTGATGCAGAAGAAAGAGATGAGTCTGATCATGGTAGGACACTTGATTGAAGGGCGGGAACTCATTCTGGAAATTTACACATACAATTAGTGTCATATTAGGTGGCGCTTCTCAACCATCTTTAAACAGCACGACCCTTTGGATTGCTTTCTTCCTTTCGCTCAAAGCCAAGCGCCCGGGGCATCGTCGGCCAGCACGGGCGCTTCCCTGCTGGCTTATTAAATGGCGGATTTGACGGTTCCGTTTGCTAGCCATTCATCGAATTTGGCTAGCACTGCATCGCTGAAGGCCTGATCATTGATGTGGCACTCGAGATCACTCATCTCAGAGGCGGCTGGTATGACCTTGCGGGCTTCATCAATCAGAGCCGCCAGACCCTCCGGATCATGGGCTTCCTGACCTTCGCGGTCCCATTCTTCCACGCCACCAGCAGTGAGGAAGAAGTGGGTCGGGCCCTTGGCCTCTTTCAAGCGGTTGGCCAGTTCACGCACCCATTGACGGCGTTCCTCTGCATTGAAGACGGCGCTCTTGATCAGGCGGTTATGCTCATGGAAGGGGCGATCCTGATATTGTTCGGGGATTTCCTGCCAGCCTGCAAAATCGAGTAAATCCAGCGCGCCAGCTGCAACAAACTGCGGGGTTCCAGAGGCTCCGGCATTGGTCAGTCGATCAGTGCCGCTGGAGACCAAGGATCCCGCCAGCATATTGCCAAATTCTTGCATGGAGAAATCCATCACGCAGGCAAAGGCGCCTTCTCGTGCCAGCTTTTCAAAGGCCATGCCCCCCATGCCGGTGGAATGGAAGACAGCCACTTCAAAGCCACGTTCTTCCAAAGCGGGTTTCAGGCTTTTCATATATCGAAGGCAAGAAGAACCAAGGCTGGTCATGCCGATCATCGGCTTGTCACGGGCTGGCATTTCCACCGCACGGGCTGCACCAAGCACGGCCCCGGCTGCCTGGGAGAGGGAGGATTTGCAGATGGAATTCATGCCATAGAGGCCACCGGCCCAAAGGATCATCTGAATGTCAGCGGCAAGACGATGGGGCGGGATGAGCGGGGAGAAGCTGACGGTGGAGACAATATATTTCGGCACACCCATGGGCAGGGCTTGCGCGCAATCCAGCGCCAGATCGGTTCCCATGGTGCCACCAAGGGCAATCATCGCATCAAAGCGCCCGGCCATATAGGCTTCCAGCACAACGGAGGCTGCACCACGGGACATGACGCGGAAGGCCTTATTCTCATCGCCCTGGGCAATAACTTGTTCGATGGTCATGCCACCGGCCTTTGCCACATCATGCTTGGAGATGTCCGTTGGCTCGACCGGGTCACCCAACACACTGACATCCATGGTCAGAACCTTGCCGCCCTGATCGCGGATCTTGGATGCGATATAATCGAGCTCATTATTCTTGGTGTCATATGTCCCGATAATGAGAATTACCTTGTCATTCATTGCGTCCTCCCAACGCTTTGCCAAAGCGTTATTCTATAATCTTTCGTGCCCAATGCCCTGCTGTTGCGATGAAGCGGGCATTGCGAGCGGTTCCTCCCGGTTCGCTCAATCGCGGAATGATCCAGCCGAGATAGGTCAGCGCACGGATCATCATGAAGAGATCAAGCAAGGCGGTATCGATCGGTCTCACTTGCCTGTAACCATTCAGCAGAGCGGCTTTCAGCTGTTCGAAATCATCTCTGTCAGTCAATTTCGACAGCAAGGTTGCCAGCTCGAACAGGCGATAGCCATATCCTCCATCGTCAAAGTCGATGAATTGGGTGCCTTGCTCGCCGAGCAGAATGTTCTCGCGCACCAGATCAGCATGGATCAGTCCGTAATCCAGCGATGTGTGATACTTGCTCAGCCGCTGATTGGCGAAGGCTTTTGCTTCCAAAAACAGATCGCGCTGGGATGCCGTTAGGTCAGGGTTCTTCCAGAATGCCCCCCAGACCGGCTGCTCGCCGATCAATCCGTTCTGGTTCCAATGCCAGCGTGTGAAATCGGCATCCGGTGCCCATGCATCGGAATGGTGATGAAGGAGAGCAATATCGCGCCCAATGCTGAGTATGCGTTCAGACAGATTTTCAATTGTTATGGGATGGCCTGTCTTACCCAGAGGCGTGCCATTCAACCAGTTCAGACAATCGATTTGAAATCCACCGATGGTGCAAAGAAGTTGACAATTCTTGGTGGTCTGCGGTGTTGGCACCAACAGACCCTGATCAGACAGCATCCGCATCCAGCTCAGCTCGGAGCGCAACTCCGCATCAATGCGATAGCCGGGGCGATGCAAACGAAGCGCAAAAGTGCCGTTCTTATGCCGCACCTGAAACACTCTGTTTTCTCGCTCTGCCACCAGATGATAATCGGCGCCCATCAAGTCCCATTCGGTAAGAGCTGCTTTGACAATCACAGCCAGATCAGGAGCGGTGTGGGCCGGTTTCACTACACCATTCATGAGGGCGCATCCATCGGCAGGCTTGCCAGCACTTCATCCAGGTGATCAAACAGCAGATCAGCATTTTCCCTAGAGAATGGCATGGGTGGGCGGATCTTCAGCATATTGTAATGCCGTCCAAGCTTGGACAGGATGATGCCACGCTGGCGCATCTCGTTCACCAGCTTGTTTGCATAGCTTGTAGCCGGTTCCTTGGTCCCACGATCCAGCACCAATTCCGCGCCAAAGACCAAGCCACTGCCTCTGACATCACCGATCTGTTCGTGCTTTTCCTGCAAGTCCAGCAGGCGCTGTTTGGCATAGGCTCCGACAGTGTGGGCATTGTCCATCAGGGATCGGTCTTGCAATTCGTCCAAAACGGCCATGGCAGCAGCGCAGGAAACCGGATTACCACCAAAGGTGTTGAAGTAACGAAAGGACTTTCGAAACGCCGCTATGATGTCTGTTTGTGTGACAACCGCGCCGACCGGATGGCCATTGGCCATGGGTTTGCCCATGGTCACGATATCCGGCATAACACCTTGTTTTTGATGACCCCAGAAATGGCTGCCCAGACGACCAAAGCCCGGCTGCACCTCATCGCAAATGATCAGGCCACCAGCCTTGCGTGCGGCTTCAAAGGCTGGTTTCAGCCAGCCTTGGGGTAGATCGGGAAAAGCTTCGTTCAAAAAGAACGGGCAGAGAATGAGTGCGGAGAAACCATATTCGCTTTTCTCAAGCGCCTCGATTTCTTCGCGTAGCTTCTCGGCGAAGAGCTCTGCATGCGCCATACCCCCTTCGCCGCCAAGGGGGCGATAGCTGTCGGGCGCTGGTACGAAACGCACATGCTCGCCGACGCCTGTGCCGGGCACATTGCTGCGTGATAGCTGGGAGACAGCAGTGGTGTTGCCATGATAGGTGGCGTCCGTTGCAATGATACCGCGCTTGCCGGTCACAGCCGTTGCCATACGAAGGGCAATGTCATTGGCCTCGGACCCGGTGCAGGTCATGATGGCGGTCGACAAGCTGTCATCAAAGGTGGAGGTGAGCCGCTCGACATAATCCAGAATGCCTTCATGCAGATAGCGGGTATGGACATTGAGGGTGCTGGCCTGACGATGGATTGCTTCCACCACGCGCGGATTGCAATGGCCCACATGGGGCACATTGTTATAGCAATCGAGATATTTGCGCCCGTCGGCATCCCATAGCCACACGCCTTCTCCTTTGACCACATGAATGGGTTCGTCATAGAAGGTTGAGACATTGGGGCCGAGCAATTTTGCGCGCCGGTCCATGAGGTCTTGAGATTTTGCTGACAGCGTCATCGGCATGCCCTCTAAAGCTGGATCCAGGCGGATTTCAGATCGAAATATTTGTCCATGGCATGCAGGCTCTTGTCATGACCATTGCCCGATTGCTTCACGCCACCAAGGGGCACGGTCAGGTCCGACCCGCCATAGGTGTTGACGTGAATGACACCGGATTTGATTTCCTCGATCATGCGGTGAGCGCGGGAGAGATTGGATGTCCAGACACCGGCAGAGAGGCCATAAACGGTGCTGTTGGCAATGCGAATAGCATCTGCTTCATCTTTGAAAGGCGTGACGGCGAGAACCGGGCCAAAGACTTCATTCTGGTGCAGATTGTCCTCTACCTTGACGCCGCTCATGACCGTTGGGGCCATGTAGTAGCCACCGGTTTCCGAAAGGATCCGCTTTCCACCAGCCACACATTGCGCGCCTTCCTCTTGCGCCGTTTGCACGAATTGCAGATTGGCTTCCAGCTCGGACAGACTATGTACAGCCCCAATCTGGCTGCTCAGATCAAGGGGATTGCCGACCTTGAAGTCCTTGGCATGGCGGCTCATTTCAGCAACGAAGTCATCGTGAATGTCTTCTTGGACCAGAAGGCGGGACCCGGCCACGCAGACCTGACCGGAATTGCGGAAAATGCCCGCGGCAGAGACCTTGGCGGCTTGTGCCAAATCTGGAGCATCATTGAAAATGATGTTTGGTGACTTTCCGCCAAGTTCCAGATAACAGCGCTTTAGATTGGAGCGGGCGGAATATTCCAGAAGACGTCGACCCGTTGCGCCAGATCCGGTAAAGACCAGAACATCCACATCCATGGATAGGCCCATGGCCTCGCCAACTACGCTTCCCTTGCCTGTCACGACATTGAAGACCCCGTCAGGGACACCTGCTTCCGAGGCCAATTTGGCCAGATGCAGCAGGGAGAGGGAGGCGCTTTCAGCCGGTTTCAGGACGATACTGTTACCAGCGGCAAGCGCAGGCGCAATCTTCCAGGAACCGATCATCAGCGGGAAATTCCAGGGCACAATGGCTCCCACCACGCCGACGGGGGCATGATGAATGAGACCAAGAACGGAGTTAGCGGTGGGGGCAATCTGACCATAAATCTTGTCAATTGCTTCGCCATAATAGCGAAAGGTGCCGGCGGCGGACAAGCTCTCCGCCTTATAGGCCATGTTGATCTCGGTGCCATTGTCGCGGACCCCGAGCACGGCAAGTTCCAATGCGTCGCGCTCGATCAGTTCGGCCAGCTTGATGAGGATCTTTTTTCTCTGCGCCGGGGCCATTTTCGACCAGAGGCCATCTTCAAAGGCTGCGCGGGCGGACGTGATCGCGCGATCCATATCTGCCTTGCTGCCCGCAGCAACGGACGTGAGGATCGCGCCATCAATCGGGGAGATGATATCCAGAACATCCCCACTGTCTGAGGCGATGCTTCGGCCATCGATGAAATGGCCACGCGGGGCGAGGGTCTGGCCGCGGACGGCATCAATTGCTTCTTGTTGCAGCATGAGATTAGCCTTGTTGAGTGGAGGTTTCCGGACCGACATGATCGTCCGGATCATCATGATTTTGCTTGTTCATCTGATGCTCCTGCATCACCGTGCGCACATGTGCCACCAGAATGACCAGGATCATCACGAACAGGATGGCAGCGATGGGCCGATCGATGAAATCCAACGGGTTCTTCACCCGGGCCATGGCTGTCCTGAACTTGGTTTCCATGATGCCGCCTAGCACCATGCCAAGAATGATCGGAACGACCGGCAGATTGAGCCGTTTCAATATGAGGCCGAAGACACCAAAGCCAGCAGCCAGCATACAATCGGTCATGGAATTGCGCAGGCTATAAACGCCGACAAAGGACAGGATGATGATCATCACGCCGAGGAACCGGGTCGGAATCTGAATGATCTTCAAGAGCCAATTGGTTGAGAAAAGCAGGAAGATCATCACGAAGATATTGAGCAGCAGCAATGCCATATAGAGCGCAAAGACGAAGTCGAGCTTGGTATCGAACAATTGCGGACCGGGAATGACATTATGGACATAGAAGACCGATAGCATCATCGCGGTCAGGGCCTCACCTGGAACGCCCAATGCCAGAAGCGGGATCATGGCTGCGCCGGGTACCGCATTGTTGGCGGCTTCAGAGGCGACCAGACCTTCCGGGGATCCATTGCCGAACTTGTCCGGATCTTTCGAGCTTTTCTGCGCATAGGTATAGGACAGGAACTGGGCGGTGAATTCGCCAACGCCGGGGATCATACCCATCAAAACGCCAAGGCTTGAGGCGGCGGTTGCGACACGCTTGATGCCGAAAAGCTCTTTCAGGCCGGAGAAGAGATTGCCCTCGACATGGGTGGATTTTGGCGCATGTTCCTTGTCGATCAACAACAGAAGGGCTTGCGAGATGGCGAACAGGCCAAGCACCACGACGATCAGATCGATACCGGAGCCGAGCCAGGTCTGATCAAAGGTGAAGCGCTTGGTATATTTGACCGGCTCCAGCCCGACGGTGGAGAGGAAGACACCGAAACAGGCCAGCATGCCGGCGGCCAAGACCTGTCCACGATGGGCCAGGACAACCAGAATGATGCCCATCAGGGCTGCCAGAAAAATCTCTCGAGAGCCAAAATGCGGCGCAATCCAGGCCAGAACAGGAGAGAGAATGATCAGGCATAGAATAGAAAAGATGCCGCCGAAGAAAGAGGCGGAATAAGCAAGCGATAGCGCGCGATGTCCTTGACCACGTTTGGTCATGGGGTAACCGTCATAGGTGGTCAGCGCGTTTACTGCTGTGCCGGGCGTGTTGATCAGAATGGCCGGAATGGAGCCGCCATACATGGAAGAGCCATAGATCCCAAGTAGCAAGGTCAGGCCGACAATAGGCTCAAAGGAAAAGGTGGCGGGCAGCAGGATGGCGATGGCGACAGGGGCACCCACCCCCGGGATGGCACCGATGATGACGCCGCCAACAGAGCCGATCAGCAGTGCGATCAACACTTCCCATTGAGCGAGAATGATAAAGCCGGAAAGCAATTGTTCCATGATGATTCTCACAAATAGGTTAGGGCAAAGGCCCGCACGGCATCAGGCAGGTGGTTGTAAAGCTCACCCGATGGAATTTTGACCTGAAGAAAAGCCCGGAAAATGATTGCCACACCCATGCCGAAGGCCACTGCACTGAGGATGGCCTGCCTGGATCGATAGCCGACACGCAAGGCTAGAAACAGCGCGAAAGACATGGTGGAGGGTAGATAGCCGAGCCATGGAACGAGAGCGACATAGATCAGGAAATAGAGCACATATTCCGCAGAGCGCAGCCAGAACCAGACCTCGGTCCAACGGCCAGCAATGCGCGGAGAGCAGAGCGAGCCGATATAATGCAGGACCGAAAAGATGGTCATGCCCAAAATGGAGACAGCAGGCCAGAAACTTGGTTGCGCATAAAGCTTGGTGCGGGCAACCCATTTGGTCTGAAATTCAAGCTGGGAAAGCAGGAAGAAGGAGAAGAAGCAAAAGAGAATTGCAAAGACAATATCTCCCGGCCTGCGATAGCGCTTGAAAAGTTCCTGCAATGTCTTGATGCGCGACATGTGCCGATCCTTTTATGTGATGCAATAGCCCGTTCTGCCGATGGTCAGTCGGCAGGTTCGCAATGTGTGAAAAGAAGCCGATCCCTGCAGATGGATGCAGGGTCAGATCGGCTTCTTCTCGGCTCCAGGGAACTTATTCGTCCAGAAGCTTGTCGATATTGGCAAGAATGCCGGTATGCTTCTCGAGGACCTTGTTGGTTTCTTCCGGGTTGTTCCAATAGATCAGAACACCGGTTTCCTTGATCAGCTTTTGAGCTTTCTCAGATTTCAGAGCCTTTTGTGCAACGGTAGCAATTTTCTCGCGCACGTCATCCGGGGTGCCCTTGCGGACATAAAGGCCATTCCAAAGCGACACATTCAGTTCCGGGAAGAGTTCCGCGACAGTTGGAACGTCAGGGGTCAGGCTGATGCGTTCTTCACCAATGGAAGCAAGGACCTTCACGTCTTTCAGGCACGGCAGCACCAGCTGGATGGTGGTGTTGATGACATCAGCATCGCCTGAGGCAAGCGTATTGCAGGTCAACTCGTCAAAGGCAGCATCAGAGCCAAAGTCAAAGCCGGATTTTTTGGCAGCAGCAAGCGTGATGCGGGTTGGAGGCAGGGGCGCACCAAAATGGCCAAGGGTGACTTCGTTCTTTTTTGCATATTCGGAGAATTCAGCCCAGTTGCTGTAAGGCGCATCCCCTTTTGCGACAATCACGAACGGATAGGTCATGAAGCCGCCGATTGGTTCAAACGGATTTGGGGACAATTCCGGAATTCCGATAACAGGGCCTGAGACAGGAACGTCGACCACAAAGGAACCGATGGTGTAGCCATCAGCCGGAGCCGTTGCCACAGAGACCGCACCCGGGAATGGGCCGCCGCCGCCGCCGGGCTTGTTGACCACGGCAGCTGGCACGCCATAGGTGGCCTGAAACTCATCTGCGATGATGCGGGTCAGGACATCTTCCAGATCACCTGGGGGCCACGGCACGATGAAGGAAACAGGCTTTTCAGGATATTCGGCTTGAGCTGGTGTGGTTGCAGCCAAACCGGTTGCAGCAAGCATACTGAGCGCTGTGAGGAGATTGAGAGCTTTTTTCATTTTGCGTCCCTCTAGACAAGATAATCGGTGACTTCGTTTTTCTTATTGGTTCATTATTTGAACCATTGATTTATTTTTTATGTTGCGATGTGAATTAATTTCTGTCAAGCTTTCTGTATGAGAACAGCGATTTTATTTTTCAAAATGTCGGGAGGTAAAAATGGGAACGGTAAGTAAAGCATTGAAGTTGCTGGATTACTTCTCGAATGATTTGCCGGAAATTGGTTTGACCCAATTCACGCGCCTTACCGGTCATAACAAGGCAACGGTTCTGCGTTTGCTGACCGAACTTGTTGAAATGGGATTTCTTGAACAGGATATGGAACGCAAAACCTATCGTCTTGGCCCCGCTGTTCTGCGTCTTGCCAATGTGCGCGAACAGACTTTTCCAGCCCAAGAGGCCGCGCGTCCCATTCTTGCCGCTCTTTGTGAGACCACGACCGAGACGGTGCATCTTTCCATGCTGGAAGGGGAAACCTTGAGCACCATCGCGCAGCAAGAGACCCTGAAACATGGCACACGCGTGATGATTGACCCGGCTGTGCGTCTGCCTCTTCACGCCACGGCCTCAGGTAAGGCAGTGATGGCCTTTCAGCAGTCGGGCGCGTTGAACGAATGGCTGGAAACGCCGTTTGAAAGTTTCACTTCCGAGACCGTAACGGACGCCGAAGTGCTGCGCTCGGAGATATCAGAGGCGCGCCAAACCGGATTTGGCCGCTCTCGCGACGGGTTTGAAAAAGAAGTCTATGGCATTGCCGCCCCGATTTTTGATGCCAAGGGAACCGCGATTGGAGCGGTGGCCGTTGCCACACCGAGCAGCCGACTGGATGCCGAGCTTATTGGCATTATCGAAGTTGCCTTGAGGAAAGCCTCGCAGCAACTGACCAAGGAATGGGGCGGGATCACGCCTGTCGCTCTATTGGAGGAATGGAAGAATGCCTGATGTGAACCAGTCCCTTGTTCTGAATTTTGTCGATGACCAGCATCGCAACATTATCGGCGCGCAAGCTGTCAGCATGTGCTGCGTTGAATTCGGCGTAATGGCCCAGGCCCAATCCTATCAAGAGGCGCTGGACCATCTCGGCCTGCAGCCGGAGGAGAAAATATGAAAGATTCCAATTTTCTGAAAGAGAATAATGCCCGCCATGTCTGGCATCCCATGGCGCATCCGGCTGATAGCCAGAAAAATCTGCCAACCATCCTGACCGGTGGTGAGGGTGTTTCCATCATCGATGTGGATGGCAACAAGGTGATTGATGCGGTTGGTGGTCTTTGGAATGTCAATCTTGGCTATTCCTGCGATGTAGTCAAAAAAGCCATTGCAGATCAGCTCAATGACTTGCCCTATTACTCGACCTTTCGTGGCACCACCAATGACAAGGTGATCGAGCTTTCCTACGAGCTGGCGCAATTCTTTGCCCCAGATGGTTTGTCTCGCGCTTTCTTTACTTCCGGGGGCTCGGATTCTGTCGAGGTTGCTCTTCGTCTCGCACGGCAATATCACAAGATCCGCGGCGAGGCTGGCCGTGTGAAATATCTTAGCCTCAAGAAAGGCTATCATGGCACGCATACCGGTGCTGCCAGTGTCAACGGCAATGGTAAATTCCGCAATTCCTATGAGCCATTGTTGCCGGGCTGTTATCATATTCCGGCACCTTACACCTATCGCAATCCATTCAATGAGAGTGATCCGGCCAAACTGGCGCAGCTCTGTGTGGCTGCGTTGGAAGATGAGATCGCCTTTCAAGGTGCCAATACCATTGCAGCCATGATCATGGAGCCGGTACTGGGAGCAGGGGGTGTCATTCCGCCTCATAAAAGCTTCATGCCGATGGTGCGCGAAGTCTGCGACAAGCATGGCATCTTGCTGATCTCCGACGAGGTTATCACCGCCTTTGGACGGACAGGCACGGAGTCTGGTGCGCGTCATTGGGGCGTGAAGCCTGATTTCATGTGTACAGCCAAGGCGATTACCAATGGTTATTTCCCGTTTGGTGCGGTCATGATTTCAGACCATGTTGCTGATGTCTTCGAGAAAGACGTTAGCGGAAAAGCCTCCATTGATAGTGGCTATACCTATTCCGGCCATCCGGTTGGGGCAGCAGCTGGTATTGCCTGTCTGGAAGAAATCAAACGTCTGCGTGTGCATGAAAATGCAGCGGCGCGTGGTGATGAACTTCATGCCGGGCTGAAAGGTTTGATGGAACGCTACGAATTGGTCGGTGATGTGCGCGGTGGTGAAGGTTTGATGCTTGGCCTTGAGCTGGTCTCTGACCGGGCGACCAAGAAGCCCGTCGATAAGAATCTACCGGTGGTTCTGCAGAAAGCTGCTTATGAAGATGGGGTGATGGTGCGTGTGTCCGGCAACAATATCCTGTTGTCACCGCCGCTGGTTGTCACTTCGCAAGACTGTCAGAAGATCATCTCCGCTTTGGAAACTGGTTTGAAAGCCGTAAGCGGCTGATCTTCTTTAAACGCATTGATCCCGGCAAGCTTTGTTGTTCCTTCCAACACCTTGCCGGGATCAGTTACGAGACTTCAGATCTTGAGATCTTGCAGCTCTTCCAGAAGATCAAGCAGGGTTTCGAGTTTCTGACGGCCATATTGAGACTCGATGCGTTCATAAATCTGATTGCTGGTCGGCATGTTATGCATCAGGAGATCCCGGCCAAGTGGCGTGATCTGTACCAGCGTCCGCCGGCGATCCACTTCATCGGATTTGCGAGAAATCTGACCATCGGCCTCCATGCCACGCAAAATGCGCGTCAGGCTTGGCAGCAGCAAACAGGCTTCTCTTGCAATCTGGGTTTGCTCGATTTCACCACATTCATCCAGGGTCCGCAGAATGCGCCATTTCTGTTCGGTCAGGCCATTCTCATTCAGCATCTCACGAATGGGAATCATCACGGTTTCCCGGGCGCGCAACAGGGCGATGGGCAAGGCTCGTGAGGTGTGGCGAACACTGCCGTCCGCGAGTGGCTGTATGTCTGGTTTTTCGCTCATATCCCTTTATGGAGCCATTCCAGATGGGGTGCAAGAGCGGCTCGTAGACATCCACCTGTTATTTAAGATCGCAAGCAATTGGCTTTTTCAAAAAAATACCCAATAATGTTGACATGTTAAATTTTATTACTTAACATGATAATTAATTTTATTGCGTATTCCCGAAAGGTTGAAGCACCTTTCGGAAAAGAATCCGCTTCAAAATAAGACGCGCGTGAGGGGAGGCATTCATGCCGCATTTCTGCATCGATTACTCACCCAATCTGGAAGACCGGATGGATATGGCAGACTTTTGCAACCACCTGCGGGAAGTGGGTTTGCAAACCGGTGTTTTTCCCATGCCAGGCATTCGGGTGAGGGCCTTTGCAGCGAGCCATTGTTCCATTGCCGATGGTGAGGACAACAGGGCCTATATCGACATCTCTGTTCGCTTGCGTGGTGGGCGTACTCTGGAAGTGCGCAAAGCCGCAACGGAGCAGATCTTTGAAGCGGCCAGCGCCTATCTGGCACCGCTGATGAAAGAGATGCCATTGGCTCTATCGATGGAAATGCGTGACATCGATCCCGAATTAAGCCCGAAGAAGAATTCAATACGTCAGTTTCTGGAAGGTGACCAATAATGTCAGATCTACAGACCCATATTGCAAAGCTTGAAGGCTATCTGGACCGCTTCAAAACATCAGGGATTGAAAATCTGATCAATGGTGAAAGCCGTCCAGCCATCAATGGCGCAAGATTTGATACGACCTCTCCGGTCGATAATAGCCTGATCTGCCAGGTAGCCAAGGGAGATGCTGCTGACATGGATGCAGCAGCCGCAGCCGCTAAGGCAGCATTTCCCGCTTGGCGTGATATGCCTGCCAAAGAGCGCAAGGCTATCCTGATCCGCATTGCCGAGCTGATTGAAGAGCGCGCCGAAGAAATCGCCCTTTGTGAATGCTGGGATACCGGACAGGCCTATCGCTTCATGTCCAAGGCGGCCCTGCGTGGAGCGGCCAACTTCCGCTTCTTTGCTGACAAGGTATCCTCGGCACGTAATGGTCAGAATTTGCAGTCTCCGACCCTGATGAATGTCACCACCCGCACACCAATCGGACCGGTCGGCGTCATCACTCCGTGGAACACGCCTTTCATGCTGTCCACCTGGAAAATCGCTCCGGCTCTGGCGGCAGGTTGTACTGTGGTGCACAAGCCTGCGGAATTCTCTCCACTGACCGCTCGCATTCTGGCGGAGATTGCCCATGAGGCAGGTCTGCCGAAAGGCGTCTGGAATCTGGTCAACGGCTTTGGTGAAGATGCAGGCAAGCGTCTGACCGAGCATCCTGATATCAAGGCGATTGCCTTTGTCGGTGAGAGCCGCACCGGTTCCCTGATCATGAAGCAAGGCGCAGATACCCTGAAGCGCGTGCATTTCGAACTGGGTGGCAAGAACCCTGTCGTGGTCTTTGAAGATGCCGATCTTGACCGCGCTCTGGATGCCGCGATCTTCATGATCTACTCATTGAATGGTGAGCGTTGTACCTCTTCTTCGCGTCTGCTGATCCAGAAGTCTGTTGCCAAGGAATTTCAGGAAAAGCTGATCGAGCGGGTGAAGAAAATCCGTGTGGGTCATCCTCTGGATCCAAAGACCGAAGTCGGTCCGCTGATCCATGAAGAGCATTTCAACAAGGTGACCAGCTATTTCGATATCGCAAAGGAAGATGGTGCAACCATTGCAGCAGGTGGTAAGCGTATAGGTAGCGAGGGTTATTTCGTTGCTCCGACCCTTGTCACCAATGCAAAGCCTGACATGCGCGTTTCTCAGGAAGAAATCTTTGGTCCATTCCTGACCGCCATCGAGTTCGAGACCGAGGAAGAGGCCTTGGAAATCGCCAATGGTGTTGACTATGGCCTCTCCGGCTATGTCTGGACCAACGATCTGACCCGTGCCATCCGCTTCACTGACAAGCTGGAAGCTGGCATGATCTGGGTGAACTCGGAGAATGTGCGCCATCTGCCGTCACCATTTGGTGGGGTCAAAGCGTCCGGTATCGGTCGCGATGGTGGTGACTGGTCCTTTGAATTCTACATGGAGCAGAAGAATATCGCCTTCGCACTTGGCGAGCATTCCATTCCAAAGCTTGGCGCTTGATCCAAAACTTATTCGAGAGGGGAGATATCTTCCCTCTCGTCTATAGGAATAAAGGGTCGGCAAGCATCAGGCTTTTGAGAGACAAAACAGGGAGGAAAAGATGGGAGAGATTGTACAGGCGGCGAAGATTACGCATGTTCCATCCATCTGGATGTCGCATACCATGCCTCAGCATAAGGGCATTCGCCAAAATGCCATCGATGGTTTTGCCAAACTTCGCGAAGAAGCATTGGCAGCGGGCGTCGATACATTTCTGATTTTCGATACCCACTGGATCGTCAATCAAGGCTTCCATTTGAATTCCAAACCCCGCCATCAAGGCCGCTTCATCAGCCATGAATTGCCACACATGCTGGCAGATATGGAATATGGCTATGACGGAGCACCGGATTTGGCGGATCTGGTGGTCAAGGAAATTCAGGAAACTGGCTTGAAAGCCATGGCTCATAACCAGCCTGACCTTGGTGTGGAATATGGCACGCTTTTGCCGATGCATTTCATTAATGAAGGCCCGATTGCCAATGTGTTGCCCATGGCGGCCAACCAATTCTCCTCCATCGAGGAAAACCGCATTGCCGGGGAAGCCATTGCACGGGCGATTGCCAAGTCGGACCGCAAGGTTGCGATTTATGCCTCTGGTTCTCTTAGCCATGCTTTTGCTCCCAATGAGATTTCCAGCGATTACCTGAACAAGGTGAATGGCGAATTCAATCGTCAGATGGATTTGCGTGTGCTGGATCTCTGGGCGGAAGGGCGCTGGGAAGAATTTCTCGACATGCTGCCTGCCTATGCTGCCAATTGCGCAGGCGAATGCGGCATGGTCGATACGGCTCTGCTGTTTGGGGCTCTTGGCTGGGAAGACTATAAAGGTTCTTGCGAAATCCATACGCCTTACTTTGGTAGCTCCGGCACCGGTCAGGTGAATGCAAGCTTCTCGCTGGCTTGAAGCTACGCTATTGATTCATTGTTCTTTTCTGGAATTAAAATATCTCTGCATGGGCGGGATCGATGCCGCCGAGGAGGCTTGAATGCGCATTGCAACTTATACCGCCAAGGGCGAAACCTTTTATGGTGCCATCACGGATGATGGGGCGATTGCCCTGTCTCCGGACTTTGCGCAATGGCCAACGCTTTATGATGTTGTTGCCGCTGGTGCGCTGGAGCAATTGGTGGAAGCAGCCAAAGATCGCGCCGTCACTCACACCGAGTTCGATTATGAAATGGTGATGCCGAGCGCACCGCGTATCCTGTGCGTGGGGGTGAATTTCCCGGATCGCAATGCCGAATATAAGGATGGCAGCACTCAGCCGAAATATATGTCGCTCTTCCCGCGCTTTGCTTCCGGTTTTACCGGCCATAATCGCCCTCTGATCCGCCCACCGGAAAACCATACGCTCGATTATGAAGGTGAAGTTGCCATCGTCATCGGCAAGGGTGGTCGCCGGATCAGTCAGATTGACGCCTATGATCATATTGCGGCGCTTACCTTGTGCAATGAGGGCACCATCCGTGACTGGGTGCGTCATGCCAAATTCAATGTCACCCAAGGCAAGAATTGGGACAAATCCGGCTCCATCGGCCCATGGCTTGTGCCTTTCACAGACGCCTCTCAACTGGATGATGCGCGCATCATTACCCGCGTCAATGGTGAGGTGCGTCAGGATGATGTGCTCAGCCGCATGATGTTTCCCATCCGCCGCGAGATCGAATATATCTCCACCTTCATGACCCTGCAGCCGGGCGATATCATCATCACCGGTACGCCAACCGGTGCCGGTGCTCGCTTTGATCCGCCGAAATATCTCAAACCCGGCGATGTGGTCGAGATTGAGGTTGAAGGGATCGGGACCCTGATCAACGGAGTGGAGGACGAACAATGAGCATGAGAGAAGATGTCTTTGCGGTTGCCAATGCTCTGTTTGAAGCGGAAAAGACCGGCACACAGATCGGTCTGCTGACCAAGGCCAATCCTGAAATGGATATGGAAGATGCCTATCGGGTGCAGTCGGCGCTGGTCGATCACAAGCTGGGTGCTGGTCGCAAGATCATCGGCTGGAAAATTGGCCTGACTTCAAAGGCCATGCAGGATGCATTGAAAATCGATATTCCCGATAGTGGCATTCTGTTTGATGACATGCGGTTTGAAAATGGCGCGACCATTCCCAAAGGGCGCTTCATTCAGCCACGGATCGAGGCTGAGATTGCCTTCATCATGAAAGAGGATCTGAAGGGGCCGGATGTGGGCCGCGATGAAGTGATTGCAGCGACCGAGAGCCTTGCGCCATCGCTGGAAATTCTTGACACTCGCATCGTGCGTCAGGATGCAGAGACCGGTGCCATTCGCAAGGTCTTCGATACCATTGCCGACAATGCCGCCAATGCCGGACTTGTTCTGGGTAATGAGCGGTTCGATCCAAGTGAAATTGATATGCGTTGGGCAGGTGCCATCGCCAAACGCAATGGTGAGGTGGAAGAAACCGGACTGGGGGCAGGGGTGCTGGATGATCCGGCGACTTCCGTTGCCTGGCTGGCCAATCGCCTCGCCATTTATGGCGATCACATCCGGGCTGGCGACATTGTGCTGTCCGGTTCCTTCATCCGGCCGATCGAGGCAACGCCGGGCAGCCGTTTTGATGCTGACTTCGGCACTTTCGGTTCCGTCACCTGCCAGTTCGAATAGAAAGATAAGTTCATGCCTGCACCGAAAAATACCTTCAAGGCAGCCCTCAAGGAAGGCAAGGCACAAATGGGTTGCTGGGTCGGTATGGCCGATCCTTATGCAGCCGAAATCTCTGCAACGGCTGGCTTTGACTGGCTGTTGATTGATGGTGAACATGCACCCAATGATCTGCGCTCCATTCTGGCTCAGCTTCAGGTGATTGAAGCTTCAAGCAGCCATCCGGTCGTGCGTCTTCCCATTGGCGAAGACTGGATGATCAAACAGGTGCTGGATGCTGGTGCGCAGACCCTGCTCATCCCGATGGTGGAAAGCGGTGAGCAAGCCGCCGATCTGGTGCGGGCCGTGCGCTATCCGCCCTTTGGCAAACGTGGTGTCGGTTCTGCCCTTGCTCGTGCTTCCAAATTTGCCGCCATTCCCGACTATCTGAAAACCGCAGATAAGCAGATCTGCCTGCTGCTTCAGGTGGAAAATCGCGCTGGCCTTGCAGCGCTGGATGACATTCTGGCAACCGATGGCGTTGATGGGGTCTTCATTGGTCCGTCTGATCTGGCTGCTGACATGGGTCATATTGGCAACCCGGCGGCCCCGGAAGTGATGGAAGCCGTGATCAATGCGATGACCCGCATTGCGGTTGCTGGCAAAGCTGGCGGTATCCTGACACTCCATCAGGATCTGATCAAAAAATGCCTGGAGATTGGGGCAACCTTCGTTGCCACCGGCATTGATGTCACGTTGTTTGCTGGCGGGATGCGCGATCTGGCCAAACGCTCCAGGGCTATGAGGGACGGCGACTAGAATCTCGCTCCCCGATAGAAAATCACAAAAGGCGTGCTGCATTTCGCAACACGCCTTTTTCTTTGCTCAATCGGGAGGAAACTAACCGCTTGTGGTCCAGAAGACGGCAAGATTGATGGTGATGAAGGAGAGAAGGGTGGCGGGGATCAATGCTGCTGCGCAGAGGCTACCCATATTGTAGCGCTCACCAATCGCGGAGTAGATCCCAAACATCGGCATGGCCGAGAGGATAACGGCAACAGCGGTCAATGTCGGATCCAGCGTTGGTCCGAGATACAGACAGGTTATGACGGCCAGCGGATGAAGGATCAGTTTGGTTGCCACGATTTGGGACAGATCCAGCGCCATGCCCTGAAAACGAATGCCGACCAGATTGCCACCCACGGCGAACAACGCAACTGCCCCGACGCTTGCCGCCAGCATATCTATGATTTTCAGGACGGGAGCCGGGGCCTGCAAGGCCAGAGCGGATGAGGCAAGGCCGAGAATGATGCCCATGATGATGGGGGTTTTCAGCAACTGGGCAAAGGTGCGGCCAAGCGTTTTGAGGACATGATCCTTCTTGTTCTGCTGTAGCTCCGCCAATGTCAGGACAAGGGGCATCATGATCAGATTTTCAACCATCAGCGTCAGCGCAAAGGGGACAAGCGCCTTGGCCCCGAACAGCTGATAGATGATCGGGTAGCCGATCATCAACGTATTGGAAAAACTGCCGCCCATGGCGATGATGGCGCTTTGGTCGAGCGGACGGTTACGCATCTTTTTGGCGACAAGAAACAAAATGGCAAAGGGTATCAGCGAGCCGATGCCATAGATCAGTAGATAATCCGGCTGGATGATCTCTGCCAGATCCCGCTCGCCCAAGGCTTTGAATAAAGCCGCCGGAATGGCGAAGGTCACCAGATAGCGTCCAAAGGCAGCCACACCCTCTTTCGGCACAAGTTTGTAGGAGACGGCAAGATAGCCGATCGCAATCAGGGCAAAAATCGGTCCGGTAAGGGAAAAGAGCGATTGCATATCAGGCCTGCGATTGGATTAATTGATTGATATGTTAATAATTACTTTGTCGGAATAAGCAAGTAGTTTCTTCTGAAACTAAAAGTGCCTCATGAATATGAGGCACTTTGATGCTTTGTGGTAGCAGATTCTTGTCACCCCATTTGGGCGATCTGAAAAATTTGTTTGTCTTTTTTGGAAAATAATTGCGATGATAAATATTTTTGAAATTCTCTGAAAACATAAACTACTTCAATGGATTATAATTAAACTTATATTTTTCAGCATCCTAAGCAGTAATCCGTATTTTTGATGCAGGTCAAATGCATAACATCCGGAAGCCGTTAGCGTCAGAATATCAATTAACATGTTAATGGAATTTCAGGAGGAAACTATGGGTAAGCTTGTCTATGCAGCGAAGGTGACACATGTGCCAACCATGCTGCTTTCCGAGATGGATGGGTCCCTCAAAGGGTGCCGTCAGGCCGCGATTGACGGGCATAAGGAAATCGGCCGTCGCGTACGCGAAGCCGGTGCTGATACGGTGGTCGTGCTCGACACCCACTGGCTGGTCAATGCCGCCTATCACATCAATGCCAATCACTCCTTCAAGGGTGTCTTTACCTCCAATGAATTCCCGCAATTCATCAAGGATATGGACTATGCCTATGAAGGCAATGCCGCTCTCGGCGATCTGATTGCCGAGAAAGCGCAGGCCAAAGGCGTCAACGCCATGTCTCATCAGGTGGATTCACTTGAGCTGGAATATGGCACACTGGTACCGATGCGCTACATGAATGAAGAGCGTGATCTGAAGGTTGTCTCCATCGCTGCCTGGTGCACCGTGCATAGCCATGCTTCTTCACGCAAGCTGGGTGAGGCCATTCGCGAAGCCATCGAGGCCAGCGACAACAATGTGGCGCTGGTTGCATCGGGCTCCCTGTCTCACAAGATCTGGCCAAACGATATCTATGCCGAGAATAACGGCACCTTCACCATTTCCAGCGAGTTCAACCAGCAGGTTGATTTGCGCGTGCTGGATCTCTGGCAGAAAGGTGACTTTGCGACCTTCGTGAAGATGCTGCCGGATTATGCCAATTATTGCGATGGGGAAGGCGACATGCATGACACCGTCATGCTGCTCGGTGCCCTTGGCTGGGACAAGTATGAAGGCAAGGCAGAAGTGATCACCGATTACTTCCCAAGCTCTGGCACCGGCCAGACCAATGTGGTTTTCCCACTCGATTGATAAGATGCAGGTGAGGGGATCCATGGGTTCCCTCACCTTTTTTGTAAACACTTAGTGCTTGTTGAACAGGCGCTTCAACTGACGTTTGATCAGGAAATTGTTCGCACGAATAATGGACGGAACATCTCTTGTCTGGCGGATCAGGGCGACGATGATGAGCTGGTCAGTATCTGATGAGGGCAGATAGACAAGATAATGCTCTCGCGCCGCATGGACGCCCAGACCACTTGCTCCGGTCAGGTCTTCTCTGGTGGGGAGGGATCGCCAATTCTTGGCAATATAGAGGGCGCTCTCGTGCAGGTCCTGAAAATATTGCTTGGTCAGATCCTTGCCCCAGCGCTGTCTTGACCAGTTTCGCGCATTGCGAAAATCATTCTCGGCCGTCTCGGTCAGAATGTAGGGCAGCCTTGATTTGGGCCTTGATTGTGACATGGGAATTATTCGTCTTCCGCTTCAATATCCAAAATTGAATTGGAAGAGAAATTGCCCTCTTCAATATCCTTCAAACCGGCAAGGACATGATTGACGACTTCGCTCTGCTCCATGTCTCGGCGGATGAGGTCGCGCAAATACTCGGATGGAGTGGCAAAGAGGCCATTCTCGCCGGTCTGGCTATCGACAAATTCCCGCAAGGGCTCTGTCAAAGACACATTCATTGCTTTTGCCATGCTGTCACTCCAAGTAAACTCATTACTTGGAAATATAGGAATGATGTCGAATATTGTCAATTATCGACATCATTCATCAGGATATTCAGGAGCGTGGCAGGAGGGGTTGCACGAGCCTAAGTTCCGGCAAAAGGATTTCATTGGCAAAATCGTGGAAGTCTCGTGGTGGTTTGCCCGTAATCTTTTCGACATTTTTCGTGGTAAAGTCACCCCAACCTGATGCGTAGGCTTTTCCATAGTCGCGGGCCAATGCCGCCATCCAGTTTCCCCATCCTGCGCTCTCAATCATCGAATACACGTCTTCTGGCGATATCGGCGTGTATTCAATAGGTTTGCCAACCAACTTGCTTAAAGCAACGGCTACATCGGCATAGCTGATAGCTCGAGGCCCTGTCAGTTCGAAGGATTGTCCATCCCATTGATCTGATAACGCACATGCCACGGTGCAGCTGGCAATGTCGCGTGTGTCGACCATGCCCATTTTGCCGTTAGCCATGGCAAAGGAGAATTTTCCATTCTGCTTGATGAAGTCAGTCACCATGAACAAGTTTTGCATGAACAGATTGGGCCGAAGAAAGACATATCCCAGACCGCTGGTGACAATCTCAGCTTCCGTTCTGCCGTGAGCGCGGGTGTTATTGGTCGGTCCTTCAGGGGCTGCCTTGATAGCCGAGACACGAACGATCCGTCGTGTTCCTGCTGACTTGGCCGCCTCAATCAAATTGGAAGCCTGTTCCTCTGCCAGCGGGTTGGCAGGAGTGATCAGCACCACGGTCTCTATCCCGGACAGAGCTGCATTGAGCGCTGAATGGTCTTCGAATGTACCAAAGACTGGATCCAGTCCGTGAGCGGTAACCAGATTTGCTTTTTCTGCGTCTCGTACGAGTGCTCGCACACCTGATATGCGCCTTTGTCCCAAGATCTGAAGCATCTCTTTTCCGATTGTACCGGTGGCACCAGTGAGGAGAATGCTCATTCCGTCACCTCGGACCAAATTGCCAGCTCATTGCCATTTGGATCGGCAAAGTGGAACCGGCGCCCACCGGGGAAGGAATAGATATCACGAATGATGGTGGCACCGGCTGCTTTGACATCAGCCAGAGAAGCTTCGAGATCATTGGAGTACAGGATGATCAAAACACCTGGATTTTGAACTGGCGTATTATCCTCACCGTTGAAGCCACCATCGATGCCAGCACCGCTGAAACTCAGATAGTTTGGGCCCCACTCTTGAAATTCCCAGTCAAAGACAGAGGTAAAAAATTGCTTGGTCGCGGTGGGGTCGATGAGTGGAAATTCGATATAGTTGATCTTCTTGTGTTCATGCGTCATTGGGCTACCCTTTTTTGTCCTGTTGGCAGCAGATTAATGTTTCCATATAATAAAGAAATACAATTTTTAGGAAGGGTTCTTCCATATTTGGAAATCTTTATGACAAGCTTGGACGCGATTGCAATCTTTGCCCAAGTGGCACAATCTTGCAGCTTCACCGAGGCGGCGCGGGTTTTGGGAATGCCCCTGTCATCTGTCAGCAGGAAAGTATCGGAGCTGGAAACGGATTTGAATGTCCGTCTGATAGATCGGAACAAACGTCAAATTCGCTTGACGGAAGCGGGTCAGAGCTATCTTGAGCTTTGTCGCAAAGGGCTTGATACGATCCATTATGCCAACCGTGTCATGACAGACAGGCATAGTGACACCGCTGGGACGATCACGATCACGGTTCCTCCGAACTTGTTGGAGGTACTTTTTCTGGAATCAATCAATTCTTTCCAAAGACATTACCCCAACGCCCGTCTGCGCATTTTGGTATCGGAACGGATGCTGGATTTTGTCGATGATGGAGTGGATCTCTCATTTCGTGTTGCCCGTCCTGAAACCCCTGAACTCATCGTCAGGACGCTTCTGAGATATCGGCATCGGCTGGTTGCCTCGCCAAGCTATCTGGCTGCCCATTCCGCGCCCGGCTTGATTGCGGAACTTCAAGATCACAAGACCATCGGCTTTGGATTTCACAATTCTCGCAAAGTGAATTGGTCATTCTTGCGACAGGGGCAGATTGAGAAGCTCTGCTTTGAACCTGATCTGACCATCAACGACTATGCCTCCGTCAAGGCAGCGGTTTTAGCATCTCATGGAATTGGTGAGTTGCCGGAACCTTTGTGTCAGGAAGCATTAACTGCTGGGCAGCTCATTGAAGTGCTTCCCGAATGGCATCTTCCGGAGATCAAGCTTTATGCCGTCCATCCCGGTAAGGCCACCCTCTCCAAGTTGGCACGGTTGTTTCTGGATACGGTTTCGTCGAACTTGAGACGTCGAGCTTAGGCAGCGGAAATATTGCTCTATGTTCCTCGACAAGATAGCGGGCCAGCTTTCTTCATGATCTTTTTTATATCTCTGACCTTGCTGGGTCTTGTTAGGAACATCTCCAGCAAGGCATTCAGGAGCGTGGCAAGAGGGGCTTGATGACCTGTTTGGCGGCCTCAAATACGGCTTCTTCGGTTGGTTTGAGGATCGAAATCCGGTCAAACATATCGGGATTGTCGCTCAAGACGTCTCGAAGGCTCTTGCCAAAGGCCATGCGCACTTCGGTGCCGATATTGAACTTGCTGACATGACTGCTTTGGGCCAGCTTTTGCCGAACAGCGCTCGGAATGCCGGACCCACCATGCAGCACCAGCGGGATATCGCAATCGGCTTCGATCTTGCGCAAGAGATCAAAGTCGATCTCGGCGGCTTGTTCCTGCTGCAGATGAACATTGCCAATGGATATGGCCATGGCGTCCGCACCGCTTTGTTTGGCGAAAAGAGCGGCTTCCTCGACCTTGGTGCCGGCAGAATTAGCCCCTTCGGCATAGCCTACATAGCCGACTTCCCCTTCGACGCTGACACCATGTTTATGGGCATAATCAGCGATGGATCGGGTAATCTCGATATTCTCTTCTATCGCGAGTTTGGAGCCATCAAACATCACCGATGAAAAGCCAAGATCAACGGCCTTGAAGCAATCAGCCGCTTCATATCCATGATCCAGATGGGCAACCACATCCACGCTGGCAGTCTCAGCCAGATGGCGGAACATCGGGGCCAACACTTCCAGAGGCGTATGGGCCCGGCAGCCCGGCCCGGCCTGCAAAATGACCGGACTGTTGGTGGCTTCGGCTGCACGGACATAGGCACGGGCATCTTCCCATCCCAGCACAACAAATCCGGCGACGGCATAGCCCTGCTCCTTGGCAGGGTCCAGCACGTCTTTCAGGGTGGCCAATGGCATGTCAGATACCCGTGTTTCTTATTTGAATTTGGCGATCATGTCTTTGATGCCGGGGATGGTTTCAACCTGATAGGCATGGGTCGGCTGGAAATATTGCACCAGTGAGCGCTGACTCAGGCCACCAAGAATGGTGAAATAATACATCTCATAGCCAGGAGCGGCCACGCAGGGGTGATAGCCTTTGTCGATGACAAAGGTGGACCCATCGACCACATGGAAAGCTTCGCCAACCTTGCCATCTTCTTTTTGCAAAAGCTGGGTGCCAAAGCCGTGGCCCGGACGGAAGCGGAAATTATAGGTCTCGTCATGACGTGTCTCAAGAGGCAGGCGATCAGTGTCATGCTTGTGCGGTGGGAAACCGGACCAGCCGCCCTGACCAACGGTGAACAGCTCGGAGACCAGCAGGCGGCCGACCTTGTCATGATATTTGGTACCAAGGATATGCTTGATCTTGCGATGGGTCTTGGTGTCATCAGAGCCATACTGAACCAGATCGATCTCATCAGCACGTACGGCAAAAGGTTCCAGCACACCATCAAAGCGCGCACCTGCAATGAAGACTTCGGCAGCGTCAGAGGTACAGACGAAAGTGGCCTTGGCTCCGGTCGGGATATAGACGCCTTCCGGCTCGCCATCCCAAACATCGACGCCACGTCCGCCAATGTTATCCCATTTGATCCCTTCGCATTCGATATCAATGCTGCCAGTTGCTGGCACGATACAGGTCTCATAGCCAGGAACCTGATAATCGAAAGCCTGACCGCGCGTGAGCTTGACGATGTTGAAATAGTTCAGCGGCACGCGTTTATCATCCATATCAACGATTGGCTTGTTTTGATTGTCATAGGGAGGGATATGCATGATTTGATCCTTTAATTCTTTCCTGACCTCACAAATGAGGGACGTTAGGCAGTTTGTGAGGTGACATGATTGCTGTTCAAAAAGGCGTTCAGCTCATCTGGTGTCGGCATGGCAGGCGCGCAGCCCGGTTTTGACACCACGATGGCGGCAGAGGCAGAGCCGCGCAGGACTGCCTCTTGCAAGTCGCCTTTCTTGACGAGGGTGGCCAGAAAACCACCCATGAAGGCATCGCCTGCACCAGTTGGTTTCAGAGCATCCACCTTGAAAATTCCGGTCTGGAATGAGCAGCCATCGGCATAGGTGATGGAGCCTTCCGGGCCCATCTTATAAACGCAGATACCATTGATGCGCTGGGCCAAGTCCTTGGCAAAAGCTTGTCCGGCATCCTTGCTGCCAGCCATGAAGCCAAACTCGTCATCATTGCCGATGACAATATCACAAAGTGGGCCAATCTGGCTGTAGATCTCGGTTGCCTGCTTATCAGATTCCCAGCTATAGGGGCGATAATCGACATCGAGAATGCAGATCACGCCAGCTGCTTTTGCTTTCTCCAATGCATAGAGAGAGGCAGTGCGAGATGGCTCGGACGCGAAGAGTGTGCCGGTGACGATCATGGCATCAAAGCGCGAGAAATCCACCTTGTCGATGTCGCTCTTGTCCATCTGAAAATCAGCGGCACCATTGCGATAGATGACGGTCTGATGATCTTCAATACGGCTCTCGGTAACGGCAAGAGTATTGCGATATTCACCACCAATCGAGCGCACATGGTCCCGGCCGATCTTGTAATGATCCAACTGATTAAGGCAGAAGCGACCGATGGCGTCGTCTGATACACAGGTCACCAAATCAGCCTCACAGCCATGGCGGGTCAGCGCTGCGGCGATATTAGCCGAAGAGCCACCCAGATGCGCGGACATCTGGGTGGCATCTTCTGCTTTGGTACCGGCAGGTATCGGAGAAAGGTCCATACCGGCACGCCCAACGACGAGAAACTTCCCACCTGTCAATTTTTCCAGCAAGGTCTGCATCACACACCTTTGCGTTGATTGACGCGACCAGCTTCCCAATTGACCCGAGCTTCGCGAACGGACGGATCTGTGGAGACTTCTGGCAAGCCAACTTCCCACCAGGCATGGCCTTCCTGTGTCCAGCCTTCATATGGATCCACTTTGACATAGATGATGGTGGTGCGATCAGCGGCCTTGGCGTGCTTGAAAGCTTCGCGCAACTCATCCATGTCCGTGACACTTTCGGCCAGCGCACCTTGCGAGCGTGCATGAGCGACAAAATCCACTTCCACCTGATTGGTGATGGTCGGACAATCGGCAAACAGATTGTTGAAGGAGGTGTTGCCGGTATTGTTCTGCAGCTTGTTGATGACCGCAAAGCCACCATTGTCGCAGACCATGACGATCATCTTCTTGCCGGTCAGAACAGACGAATAAATATCGGAATTCATCAGCAGGTAAGAGCCATCTCCGGCAAAGACGATGGTGTCCTGATCATCTTCCTTTTCGCTTTGTGCAATACGGGCGCCCCAGCCGCCGGCGATCTCATAGCCCATGCAAGAGAAGCCAAACTCTACATCAACTGAGCCAATTGCTTTGGTTTGCCAGTTGGCAGTAACTTCTGCAGGAAGGCCACCAGCGGCGGCTACCACACGGTCCTTGTCATCGCATAGATCATTGACGGCACCAATCACTTGCGCATAGGAATTCGGGCCATTGGCAGGGTCGACATTGCGCGCAACATAATCCAGCCATTGGGTTTTCTCATTGGCAGCAAAGTCGCGCCAGCTCTGGGCGGTCTCGAACGTGCCCAGACCGGCCTGCAGCGCATTTAGGCCAAGCTTGGCATCACCAACCACAGGCAGGGAGCGGTGCTTTGCTGCGTCATGGCGCGCCGCATTGAGAGACACGAATTGTGCGTCCTTGCGGAAGGCGGTCCAGGAACCGGTGGTGAAATCCTGCAAGCGGGTGCCAACGGCAATGATCACATCGGCCTCTGCCGCAATGGCATTGGCGGAATTGGAGCCGGTTACACCGACCGGACCGCAATTGAGCGGATGGTCGGCGAGCATATTGGCGCGACCGGCGATGGTCTCAACCACTGGAATGGAATGCTTCTCGGCAAAGCTGGTCAGCTCGTCGACCGCGCCGGAATATTGAACGCCACCACCTGCAATGATGACAGGTTTTTCAGCGGATTTGATCGCTTCAATGGCAGCATCAAGCTCATACTCATCCGGGGTGACACGGCGAATATGATGAACTTTCTTCTCAAAGAAGCTGATCGGATAATCATAGGCCCAACCCTGTACATCCTGCGGCAAACCGAGGAAAGCCGGGCCACAATCAGCAGGATCCAGCAAGGTGGCAATGGCTGCCGGCAGAGATTGGATGATTTGCGCCGGATGAGTGATCCGATCCCAATAGCGGGTAACAGAGCGGAAAGCATCATTCACGGAAGCAGTTGGATTGCCATAATGCTCCACCTGCTGCAGAACCGGATCTGGCAAGCGGGTCATGAAGGCATCTCCACAAAGCAACAGCATCGGCAGACGATTGGTATGCGCAAGTGCAGCGGATGTCACCAGATTGGTGGTGCCAGGACCGGCAGAAGCTGTGCAGAACATGAAGCGTCGGCGCAGGTGATATTTGCCATAGGCTGCTGCAGCAAAGCCCATGCTTTGCTCATTCTGACCACGATAGAGCGGCAATTCCTCACGATGCTGGTAGAGTGCTTCCCCAAGGCAGGAAACATTGCCATGGCCAAAAATACCAAAGCCACCACCACAAAGGCGCATCTCTTCGCCATCAATTACGATATATTGATTGGCAAGATATTTGACGATTGCTTGCGCCATGGTCAGGCGCAGGGTGCCGCTTTCTGCGGTCTGGATTGCGTCAGAAGAATTGGTCATGACGTCTTTTCCCTGTCCGAATTCAGCACCTGCCAGAGAGTAGCTTGGGCTGAAGAATTTTGTAATTGAGATACTTCGCTATTGACGAAGCAGTTATTTTGAAGGATACCTATTTTGCAACCGGTTGCAAGATTTCTTTTTCAAGGAGGTGTAAAATGCGCGAAATCGGCATTGGACTCATAGGTGGTGGCTATATGGGTAAACTGCATGCCGTGGCCATGCAGGCAGCACCTGGTGTCTTCAACACTGCTCTGCGCCCACGCCTGGAAATGATCTGTACCACGACCGAAGAAGGAGCTGCTGCAAAGGCGCAGCAATTTGGTTTTGCGCGGGCAACATCTGACTGGAAAATGCTGGTATCCGATTCCAAAGTCGAAGCCATTGTCATTGCCAGCCCGCAGACCACGCATCGCGAAATCGCTCTTGAAGCTTTTCGACTTGGAAAGCCGGTTTTATGTGAAAAACCCTTGGGTGCAAGTCTTGCAGATGCGACCGCCATGGTGCAAGCCGCCAGGGAGTCTGGTCAAGTGAACCTGATCGGTTTCAACTATATCCGCACCCCTGCCACTCAATTGGCAAAGGAGCTGATTTCCGAGGGTGCAATTGGTGATGTCACTTTCTTTCGAGGTGAGCATACCGAAGACTTTTTTGCTGACCCGGATCAGCCTGCCAGCTGGCGCTCCTTTGGGGATGCCAATGGCACATTGGGGGATCTGTCTCCCCATATGATCAATTGCGCGCAATTCCTGCTGGGCTCGATCACTGAGTTGAATGCGCAAATTGAAACCGTTTACAAAAAACGCCCTTCCGAGGAAGGTTCTGGCCAGATGGTTGAGGTGAGCAATGATGATGTCGCACAGTTCATGTGCCGCTTCGAAGGCGGTATTGCCGGTCATCTGATGTTCAGTCGCGTTGCAACAGGTCGTAAGATGGGCCTGATCTACGAAATTACAGGCACCAAGGGTGCCATCCGCTTCAATCAGGAAGACCAGAACAGCCTCTGGCTCTATCAAAGCAAAGATGGGGAAAGATTGGCCGGTTTCCGCCAAATTCTGACTGGTCCAGCGCATCCCGATTACAAGGCTTTCTGCCTTGGACCAGGTCATGGCACCGGCTATCAGGATCAATTGATCATGGAAGCGCGAGATTTTCTCGAAGCGATTGAGACCGGCAACACCAATTGGCCGACCTTTGCCGATGGGCTGGCGGTTTCCCGCGTCGTCGATGCCGCCAAACAATCCGCGCAAAACGGCGCTTGGACAAAGATACAGGGCTGATCAGCACATTCTTAGCTGACAGTCTCAGAAACAGATCATTCAAGACAAGATAAGGAATATCATCCGTGAGCATCCGAATTGGAAATGCCCCCTGTTCATGGGGTGTGGAATTTGCCGATGATCCAAGAAACCCCGAATGGACGCATGTACTCGATCAATGCGCCGGGGCTGGATATAAGGGCATTGAACTTGGTCCGGTTGGTTATATGCCGGAAGACCCTGCAAAGCTGGGCGATGCCTTGGCCGAGCGTGATCTCGAGTTGATTGGTGGTGTTGTGTTCCGTCCATTCCATGATGCAAGCGCATGGGATGATGTAATGGATGGCGCCGTTCGTACCTGTAAGGCTCTGAAAGCCCATGGTGCCGAGCATCTGGTGCTGATCGATTCCATTTCCCCACGCCGTGCTCCAACTGCTGGCCGTGCGTCTGAAGCCGAGCAGATGGATGACGCCGAATGGACAGCCTTCAAGGATCGCATCATGACTGTCGCCAAGATGGGCCATGAGGAATATGGCCTGACGGTTGGTATGCATGCCCATGCCGCTGGCTTCATGGATTTTGAAGATGAGCTGGAGCGTCTTTTGGCTGAGACAGATGAGAATATCCTCAAACTCTGCCTCGATACCGGCCATTGCACCTATGCAGGCTTCGATCCGGTTGCCTTCATGGAGCGTCACATGGACCGCATCTCCTACATGCATTTCAAGGATACTTCCGCTGCTGTGAAAGCCGATGTCATTGAAAAACGCACCGGTTTCTATGATGCTTGCGGACAAGGCATTTTCTGCAATCTTGGTGATGGCGAAGTGGATTTCCCGGCTGTGCGTCAGAAATTGGTGGATGCCGGTTTCAATGGCTGGTGTACTGTTGAGCAGGATTGCGATCCTGAAGGGGATACCTCGCCAATTGATGATGCGAAGCTGAACCGCAATTATCTCGACTCCATTGGTTTCACAGCGCATTCCTGAAAAGTTGCAGCACTTTTCAGATAAGAATTCGCTTCAGACAAATACTAAGGATTGAACCATGACCAAATTGAATTGGGGTCTGATTGGTGGCGGTGAAGGCAGCCAGATTGGTCCAGCTCACCGTCTTGGGGCTGGCATTGATGGTCTTTTCCATTTTGCAGCTGGTGCTCTGGATGTAGACCCGGCCAAAGGCCGGGCTTACGCTCAGTCTCTCGGCGTGGCGGAAGACCGCGCCTATGGTGACTGGAAAGAAATGCTGGCTGGCGAAAGCAAGCGTGATGACAAGATCGATCTTGTGACTGTTGCAACGCCGAACGCGACACACTTTGAGATCACCAAAGCCTTCCTTGAAGGCGGTTTTCATGTTCTGTGTGAAAAGCCGATGACCATGACCGTTGAAGAGGGTGAGGAGATCTACAAGATCTCCAAGGCCACCGGCAAGCAATGTGCGGTGAATTTTGGCTATTCCGGCTTCTCTCTGGTGCGTCAGATGAAAGCGATGATTGCCAATGGTGACATTGGCAAGGTGCGTCTGGTGAAGGCCGAGTTTGCTCATGGCTTCCATGCTGATGCAGCCGATGCTGACAATCCACGTGTTCGTTGGCGCTATGATCCAAAAGCTGCTGGCGTTTCCGCTGTGCTGGCTGATGCCGGTATCCATGCTCTGCATATGGCATGCTTCGTGACCGGGCAGGATGTAGAAACCATCAGCGCTGACTATGCGTCCACCATTGCCAGCCGCGAGCTGGAAGATGATGCCATGGTCAATTTCCGCATGGATGGCGGGGCCGTCGGACGTCTTTGGACTTCTGCCGTTGCCATTGGGCGCATGCATGGCCTGACCATTCAGGTGTTTGGTGAGAGCGGTGGTTTGGCGTGGCAGCAGGAACATCCGAACCAGCTCTATTACACGCCATTGAATGGTCGCACCCAGATCATCGAGCGTGGAGCAGGGGATCTTTATGCCGTGGCAAGCCGCGCTTCTCGTGTGACCATCGGTCATTCCGAAGGCATGCCTTTGGCTTTTGCCAATATCTATACGGACCTGGCTGAAATCATCCGTGCCGAGAAGGAAGGTCGCGCCGCAGATCCTGCAGCCAATCTCTTCCCGCGCGCCGAAGATGGCCTGCGGTCCATGGCAAGTGTTTATGCCGCAACCGATAGCGCCAAGGGCGATGGTCGCTGGGTGAATGCAGTGCCAAATATCTTGAAGTGATCTTCATCCTTGGAGCGCGTTCTTCGAAAAATTGCAGACTTTTCGGATAAGAATTCGCTCAAAAGGTCCAAGAGATGGACGTGACGATATGAGGTTAAGCCCCTTGAGAGTCACTAGGACGTAGATTCATAAATGTGATGCATTTGGTAGAGGCAAGTTTTTTTGATCGCAAGGAGTAAGGATGCAGACAATGTGTTGCATTTTCAAATCCTTGCGACGTAGTGATCGGGAAAAATCGCCCTATCCTTCGGACGACAAAATGGTCAAGATCTGGCGTCGGCAAAGAGCTTGAATGGGCAATCAGCCCATCCTTCACCCTTTTTCTAGCCATATCAGACCATTTTGACGCCAAATCCAGCTCATTTATGAATCTACGTCCTCACTTGCCACGCCATCCGGCGTGGCTTTTTTGTTTGGGAATAGCGGTTTAGATGAGTTCCAAGAATTGAGGGCTTGTTCAGAATATTTATGAATTGTATTGGTAAATTATGCTCTTTTAAGTTTCTGAGGCTGCAATATGTTCAGAACGATATTCTTTGCATCTCTTTCAAGAGTTGCCCAGTCTATATGCCTTCTCATCTTATTGGTTTCTTTGATAATCATTCCATTTTCGATACAGAACCTTCTCAATGTGAAGCAATATGTAAGTTCGGCTCAGAGCAGCAAAAAGAAACTTCAGGCTGCGGTTGGCTACATAAAGTCATTTGAAAGAGAGCATAACAGACTGCCAACCAGACAAGAGCTTGCCTGTCGTTATGATCAGAAAGATCGCTGTAATTATGAATTACAGATTGAACAAAATGAGGCTGGAACTGTCGTCGTTAGAGAATATGCGTGGACCTATCCATTTTCTGATCGCATTGCTCATGTTTTGGGGGATCGAGTTTATGAGATGGAGATGGAAACGCGAGTGTTCAACTACGCTCATGTAGATGAATTTCATGAGGTATTTTTTCGGCTCTTAGGTGAGGTCCTGCTGCTCATCACATTGATCTGTGGGGCTAAGATAACCCTATCTCGGCTCCGTCGTCCGATTCCGGTTACAGACGCATCAATGTGATCTGATTGCGTGAATGCACTACTGCTAATAGCATGGGATTTGAGCTCGAACCTCCACGGATAAGGTCGATGAGATGCATTTGTTCAAGACATTAAGCTTTGCGACTTTTTCAGTGCTTGGGATCATGGCATTTGCTGGTTTGGCCGATGCTCAAGAGCAAGGGCTTCATAACAGCTCGAAGGTCTTTTCAGCGCCTGTGGACATCTCATGGGAAGATTGGGCGGATGAGGCAGAGATGCAGCGCACTTGGGACGCCGCTCTGGCCTATTTGCCCAATGGCTCTGGTCAATCCAAACGCATCACGATGGCAGAATTGGAACTGGCGAAAGTTGGTTCAAGACAAATCTTTCCAACCATCATCTATATGCATGGTTGCAGTGGATTTTGGTCTGGCATTCATACGAGGTTGAGCCTGCTTGCAGACAAGGGATTTGTAGTCATTGCTCCCGCCAGTCTTGCGCGACAAAAATATCCGAAATCATGCGATGTCGAGACCAAAAAGGGCGCGCTCTTTCGCGGGACATTGAAGTTGCGCCAGCATGACGCCGGATATGCGATTGAACAGGCAAGACAGCTCCCATGGTCGATGATCAGAAGCTCGTTCTGATGGGCTTTAGTGAAGGTGCGGTTGTGGCTGCCACATTCGAAGCTGGCAATGAGCATCAAAAGGTAAGCGCAAGAATTGTCGAAGGCTGGACCTGCCAAACACCATGGTCAGAATATAAAGGGGTGAATGCGCCTGTAGGCGAGCCGGTGCTGACGCTGGTGGCTGAAAAGGATCCTTGGTATCAGAACCAATGGACCAAAGGGGATTGTGGGTCTTTCCTAGACAGCAGCAATGGCAGCAAGTCCATTGTCTATCGCGACAAGGAGCTAATTGATCAGCATGCATTGTTGGAGAAATCTTTGGTTCAAAGGGACATCTTTGATTTTCTAAAGGCTGTCTTGGGTCAAATACCTCAATGACGGATCAGACTGTCACATTGATGATGGCCTCGGTTTCGTCTCCCGTCTCAGCATAGACCATCGACACGTTTTTTGCTTGTGCTTCGGACATGCGGCGATAGAGACCGTCTCGCTCATTGGCTGGCTCACCGGCCACATAGAATTGCGTGGTCAGCAATTCCGTATCGCCGTCAAGAACCTTCACATGGATATGAGGTGTGCGGCCGGGATATTTGCCCGGTTTGATGGTGCGAAAGCTGTAAGATCCATCCTTGCCGGTGATATCATGGCCAAAGCCCTGAAAGCCCTGGTCATAAGCGACATTGTGGTTGTCTCCGGGATGCAGATATTTGCCATTCATGTCGCATTGCCAGATCTCGATCCGAACGCCCGGGCGTGGCTTGCCGTTCCTGTCGGTGATAGTGCCTTTCAGCGTGATCACCTCGCCGCCAGCTTCTTCAACCAGTCCCATCACCTTGACCAGATCATTGTCGATATCGGGCATGCGCATGGAAGGCCTTGGATAGAAGGGGCCCTCGGACGCGCGTGGGGTCAAACCGGAGGCATCAGCATTTCGCAGAAAAAAGGATCCACCAGCCAAGGCGGCCAAGCTGGCTATCAGGCCGCGACGGGTCATCTTGTTCTTTTTCATGGCTCTTACCTCCGGTTTCTCGCGCTGTTTGGCAAATTATATCATGATTAGTGGCAAATCTTTGGCCGTTGCTCATGCACTTATCCGACCTCACCGACTGTTCTCACGATCGTGATTGGCGATTGATCGACCAGCCTCCTATCTTGACTTCGAAGGGTAGAGGGCTTGGATCCGGACTATCAAGTTAGGCTCAAAAGACATTGAGGACACAGGAGATCATGATGAATAGACGGACATTCTTTCTGTCAGGTGCTGCAGCCTTGTTTGGTGCAGGAGCTTATGGATTGCTAGGTGCCTCGCGCTCGGATGCCGGTCAGAATGGTGCCTTTCCTTTGAACTTGTCTGATGCGGAATGGCGCAAGCGCCTGACCAGCGATCAATATGCGATCCTGCGCAAACATGCGACAGAGCGTGCTTTCACCAGCCCGCTCAACAATGAGAAACGCGATGGCGTTTTTCATTGTGCTGGCTGTGAGCAGGCGCTCTATTCTTCCAAGACCAAGTTTGACAGCGGCACCGGCTGGCCAAGCTTCTATGAAGCCCTGCCAAATGCGGTGGGGACCAGCACTGATACCAGCTTTTTCATGACCCGCACCGAGGTTCATTGCAGCAATTGTGGGGGCCATCTTGGCCATATCTTTGATGACGGCCCAAAGCCAACCGGCAAACGTCATTGCATCAATGGCATTGCCATGGCATTCCGCCCAACCAATGTCTGATTGGGGGGCCTAGATGGTCTTGTTACGCGCTTCGCTTCGAAGTGCGTAATAGTTTGAGCCAAAGATCAGCAGCGCTCCCAGCAACAACCATGCTTCAATCACTTCGCCATAGAGATAGAAGCCGACCAGAGCGATCAAGGGCACCCGGAAGAAGTCGATCGGAATGGCGATCGAGGCATCCACCAGCTTCAACGCCTTGGCCATTGTGTAATGCGCGCTCATGCCGGTAATTCCGGCCAGAATGATCCATGGCACATTTTCAAGGCTGGGTGATTGCCAATTGGGGATTGCCAATGCCAGTCCCATGGGCAATTGCAGCAGGATCATCCAGACAACGATCACCGCAGGCGAGCAATCCTTGGTCAGGATCTTGACCATGATGACGGATATACCAAAGCCAATGGCTGCGATCAGCACAATGAAGGATGCCGGATCGACGATCTCGAAGCCCGGCCGCAGGATCACCAATATTCCGGCAAAGCTGGCAAAGACCGCGATCATCCGGGCGCGGCTGATTTTCTCTCCCAGGAACAGAAAAGCGAACAAAGCCGCCCAGACCGGCATGGTGAATTCCAATGCGAAAACTTCTGACAAGGGCAGAAGGGCAACGCCCAAGGTCCAGCAACATTGCGCTCCAAAATGCACCACATTGCGCGAGAAATGCAGCATCATCCGCTTGGTTTGGCGTATTTCTGGTAACAAGGTGCGCACGAACAGCAATATAATGCCGACACCAACGAGCGAGCGGAAAAACAGAATTTGAAAGATCGACAAAGATTGTGACAATTCCCGCGACGCAACGGCGATGCCGATGAAGGAGGCGAGGCTGCCAATCATCCAGAAAATGCCAATAGCAAGATTCTGTGTCTCTCTTTTGTTGCTGATCATTGTCATTTCTGGTTTGCCTTTGCTACCCGATGTTTCATGTTTATCAGACAGACAAAGATATTGGGAATTCAGATTTCAAATGTGTACTATTAATTAATTAAATGCCTGAAGCAGTAATTCCTCTGCTGTATTCAACTCGCGTGATGCCTTCCAGGCGATGCCGACATCCATGGTTGGAATGGGCTCCAGGACTTCAATTTTCTCCACGCGCCGTCCCTCGAGTGTCCAGGGGCGATAGATGACATCGCTGAGAATGCTGACCGCCTGACCAGAGGCAACCAGACTGCGCACCGCTTCGATGGAAGCCGATTCCAGCTTGATGTGGGGCTGACCTGTTTGTTCATTCCAGTAAGTAAGTGCTTGTCTATCCGCTTCGTCCGAGCGCAGGATTGCGTAAGAATGTTGTGCGATATCCGCCAGGCTTACTTGTTTTTGCTTGGCCAATGGATGGTCGACGCTGACCCAGAGATGCCGTTTGGATTTGTGGAAGGTGCGACTTGTCAGGCCCAGATCCCTTGACAGATTGGAGGTCAGAACAAGTGCCAGATCAAGTTGACCTTCGACCAGGGCCTGTTCCAGATTTTCGCGTGGGGCCTCGATGAGCTCCACTTCGATCTGTGGATGCTTGCGCCAGAATTGCTCCATCACGGGAATGGCGAAATAGGAAGAAAGCGTCCAGCTCATGCCCAGTCTGATGTGACCGGTGATGCTTTCATCAATGCTTACAACACTTTTCATCGCCGCTTCAAAAGAGGCGGCGATATCTCTTGCATGATGTTGAAATTGCTGTCCGGCTCGGGTCAGACGCAAACCGGTCGGTAATCGCTCGAAAAGCATTGCTCCCAGTCTCTCCTCCATATCCTTGATTGACAAGGTCACGGCAGATTGAGAGACATTCAAAGCTTTTGCCGCAGCCGAAATTTGCCCGGCATCGACAACAGCCAGAAAATAGCGGATCTGACGATGGGTCAGCATATTAGAAAATCCAATAGAGTCTCAATTGAATCTGAGTTTTCAATATTAGAGCGCATTCCTGAAGAATTGAAGTACTTTTCGAATAAGAATTTGCTCGAAAACGAAGATGGAAAGCCTTTGCATTTGTCCAGAGAACACCGGTTCATTTTGGATAGTGAAAGACGAATTTTGTTATGTCAGCTTTGAAGAAAGGGAAGTAGGATGGCGTATCGATGTGATTACCGCCTTCCACATGAGCAGGCAATCTGTAGCCTTGGTAACATCTGAAATCTGACAATAGGCCGCCAAAGGGCTGATCACGGAAGATTTTTTCCTTGTTTTCATTGCTCCACCGTAGCATCGAGACTTTCCTGGGTATGCCGAACTCATCCAGGGTTATATCGACAGATTGGGTGAAGTTGCCATGCCGGACGGTGGCGCGGGCAGTCTCATTGTCAGGGCTTTCCCAATGCACAAACCTGCTGGGTAGAAGGCTTGCAGGGGCCCAGATCGCAGCTTCAGCGACAACTCTGCCAAATGCAGAACGCTGATGATCGGCACTGCTGGCTCTGACAACAGGGATCATCCCCAAAAGCCAGAACCGTGTCCATGATCTATCCGGTAATGCGCCATCCGAGCCGGCTAGTGCGCCTGAATTCAGCTTCCAAACCAGTCCGTATGGCGGCGACAATATCTGATGTGCCTGCATGGATTGATAGTTTGGTTCTTCCTTGGAACCGAGTCCCAGCTGGCCGGTCATTTCAATTTCGACCGTGCTGCAAAGGGGGGTGCCTGGTTCGATCATGTAGCGAAAATATTGTTGTGCGGGCTCTGGCAATTCCGCAATGAGCGCATAGTCGAAACGGTGCGATTTTGCACTGGAATGCGTGGCAAGAAATTCCCATGCTGATTTTTCATTGAGGCGGTCCGATCGACGCCAGACGATCAATGTCAGACCTATGAGTGCCAGCATGGCAATGGGATATAGGAGCCAGATGAATTGCATTCAAAATCCTTCGACATATGCCAAACCAGCGACGATCTGATGCTGGCACGGCAAGATGAATGGTGCAATGCGCATATTGTCCGCACTATCTGTCTGGGATTCATTCTGCGCATGATTTGTCTTGTCAGGGTTTTGCAACGCAATCAATTGACGACAGACTTGACCACCGAGGCAGAATCTGGCGGATGCAGGAATGACCCATCGATCAGACCTGCCGGGTTTCAACTTGTCGACGGGTATCGGAAACAGCCAATGAAAGAGCAACATGAGATCAAGTTTGAGAGCCAAAGCGATAGCAATCTGTGATGAAAAGATTGCAAAGAAAGGAGAGGGTGTGGGTCTTTCATTTTATGCTTTCTTCGCCAATAAGAATGATGACCCGGATCTGCTTTTGGAAGCGGCGGTTTGGTGGATCAAGACGCACGAGCTTGATCACTTTGAAAAAGCGGTGAAAATCCGTGAGATGATTAAATCTGGCGTTTGAGATCCAGCAGAAAAATCAACATTTCTGTCTTTCGGCAAGCCTGATCCGAGAAATCAGGTGAATATCACATTAACGCCTAATTAACGATCTATTCAGGCGCCGCATGTTGGTTAGAGACATGTATATAAAAGGGCCCGGGAACCGGGTCTGGTAACGGATAGCAGGAGTTATCAATGTTCCGTAAGTTAATTGTCGCAGCCTCGCTTACCCTTCTTGTTGCTGCTTGCAGCGAAGAAGAAAAGAAAGAAGCAGCCGGATCTGACACCGCACCTGCAGTCTCAGAGGCCGATAAATCAAAATCCAAAATGGATGAGGCTGCAGCCAAGGCAAAAGAAAAGATGGATGCCGCCGCTGAAGAAGCCGCGCGCCTGAAGAAAGAGGCAGAAGAAAAGCTCCGCGTTGAAGCCGAAGCTGCCAAGAAGATGGCCGCCGAGCAGGCTGAAAAAGCCAAAAAAGCCGCTGAAGAGGCAGCTGCCAAGGCCGCAGAGACAGCCGAGAAAGCAAAGGATGCCATGAAAGATGCAGCATCTGATGCCAAGGAAAAGGTCTCTGACACCGCAGGAAAAGCAACGGATGCAGTAAAGGATGCAGCTTCTGGTGCCAAGGAAAAAGCCTCTGACGCCATGAAGGTGATGGAAGACAAGATGTCTGAAACCAAAGACGCAGCTGGCACCAAGCTGGAAGAGGCTGGTGACAAGCTCAAGGAAATGGGTAAGGCAGCAAGTGAGATGATGAAGAAAGACAATTGATCATCTGACTGAAGCATACGAAGAATTCATGCCATCGGGATTTCCTCATCCCGGTGGCTTTTTTGTTCAGATGGTAGATCAGAGCTACCGTCGATACGCTTTACGGTTATCAGTTGATGGAAAATTGACCACGCGCTAGAACGGTTGGATTCAATCGCTACGTCGCTGTTTGATTTCAGGATTTTCATATGAACCAATATTCGATACTTACTAGAGTACCAACTATTGACGAATATATGCATCTGCGCGCAGTGACAGGGCTAAGTGGCTATACTTTGGAAGCTGCTGAGGCAGGTCTGAAGGGGACTGTATTCTCGGCGGTGATCGCTCATCAGGACAAGATTGTCGGTATGGGGCGATTGATTGGTGACGGTGGATGTTTCTTCCAAGTTGTCGACATTGCTGTGGAGCCGGATCATCAGGGTAAAGGATTGGGTAAGATGATTATGACTGTTTTGATGGACTATGTCGAAAGAGAACTGCCTTCCAGTGCTTATGTCAGCTTGATTGCAGACGTGCCGGCAAACAAACTCTATCAAAAGTTTGGTTTTGTAGAAACTGCCCCGCGATCATTGGATATGGCGTTTCGTAAGGTTTGATGAAGAGGCCGATACATACCTTGCATCAACTCCGCAGCGTTCCGCGTTCCACCACATGGCACGGGAAGAGGCGGGTTTCCGGCATGCGGGCGGGATCGTCCAGGCAATCGACCAGAAGCTCGACGGATGAGGTGATGATCTGGCGGATGGGGTGATGGATGGTGGTGAGGTTGATATTGTCCCAACCTGCCATTTCCATGTCATTGAGGCCCATGAAGCCGATATCTTCTGGCACGGACAGGCCAGCCGATTGCGCGGCACTGAGCGCGCCGATGGTCAGCACATCATCGCCGCAGAAATAGGCCTCGGAGCGCTTGCCTTTCAGGATCTTGCCCATGGCCTCACGCCCTGCATCAAAGGAATAATCATCGGCAAAATTGATGCTGAGATCCAGTTCCGGATGGCGGGCAAAGATGGTTTCGAAGCCTTCCAGGCGGTCTTGTGTGGAGGTGGCTTTTTGTGGGCCACCCAGGAAGCCGATTTTCTGATAGCCCTTGTCGATCAGCAATTGCGCGGCGATCTCACCGGAATGCCGGTTGTCGATGCCAACGGTATGCACACTTGGCGCGGCGATACAGCGGCCGAAGGAATGCACCACCGGGATATCAGCATCACGAAAGCTCTTGGCAAAGTCGGGCTGCAGGGTAGAGGAGGCAACGATCACGCCGTCGACGCTATATTGCAGCAACATGTCCAGCGCCTTGTCCGGGCCGATATCGCCCGACAGATTGACCAGTAGCGGACGCAGGCCTTTTTGCTGCAGCATCTGGGTGAATAGATCGAAGACCTGCAGAAAGACCGGGTTGTGAAAGTTGTTTGAGACCAGACCGATCAACTTGGTGCGGCGGGTGGTCAGGCTGGAGGCCAGCACATTGGGGCGATAACCCAGCTCGCTTGCAGCTTTTTCAACTTTCTTGCGCGTTTTGGCGGACACGCTCGCGCCTTCGGTGAAGGTGCGAGAGACAGCAGAGGTGGAAACCCCGGCTTTCAGTGCGACATCCTTGAGAGTGACCGCCATTGTGATCCTTTGTTTGCCAGGTGCTGTTTGGCGCTGACAGGCGCTTTCTTAAGTCCTAAATGGCTACCGGGATCTTGTAAACCGCTTGCAATACAGAGAAATCAATAAAACGCAATCGAGGCCGCATTTGCGGCCTCGAAACAGGATGGTAATCGGATTTATCGGATCGAGCTGCGTTTTTGCCGATAGGTGTCGGCCACCACAGCGGCAACGATGATCACGCCCTTGACGATATTGATATAGAAGACATCAATGCCAAGGAAGGTGAAGCCCGAGGTCAGAACCCCAAGGATCATGACCCCGATGATGGTGCCAAAGATCCGGCCGCGCCCTCCAAAGAGCGATGTGCCGCCGATGACCACAGCCGAGATGGCATCCAGCTCCAGCATCAGGCCTGTGCCAGACTGTGCGGTCATGGCACGGGAGGTCTGTACAATGGCAGCCAGGCCATAGAGACCGCCAGCCATGGTATAAACCAGGATCTTGTGCTTCTTGACATCAATACCAGCCACACGGGCAGCATCTTCATTGGAGCCGATGGCATAGGTGCGGCGTCCATAAACCGTATAGCTGAGCAGCACATGGAACAGCAAAGCCACGGACAGGAAGATGATGATGGGCCAGGCACCTGAGCCAAAGACCGCAAAATCTTCAACGAAGAAGCTGACCTGTTTGCCGCTTGTATACCAGCGGGCCAGACCGCGCGCCGCGACCAGCATGCCAAGGGTGGCAATGAAGGGAGGAATGGCTGTGGCGGCGATCAGCCCGCCATTGACGAAACCAAGGGCTGCGCCGACGGCGATCCCGGCCAGAACCGGAACAATGACCGGCAGATCGGTCAGGGATGGATAGACCGCCCGGGCAAAGTCGGAACTTTGCGCAAGGGATGCCGCGACCAATCCGGCAAAGCCGAGAATCGAACCGCCTGATAGATCGATCCCTGCCATGATGATGATTTGCGTTACGCCGATTGCCATGATGCCGATGATGGCCATCTGCAAGATCATGATGAAGAGGCGCTGGCCGTTGAAGATGAAGGTCTGATCCGCATAGATCCAGCCCAGAATTTCAAACAGGGCGGCGATGCCAATCAGCACCATGAAGATGCCGGTGTCTTTTGGCAGACGTTGTATAAGCGGTGGCTTGGTGAAAGCAGCTCCGCCAGTCGAACTTGTCGTGTCCATTTGGTGCTCCTATCCTAAGCCCGCTTGCCTTGACGGCGTTGGTCAGCAATCACGGCGGCCACAATGATCATGCCCTTGGCGATTTCCTGATAGTAGAAATCAACGCGCAGAAAGGTGAAGCCGGAGGTAATGACACCCAGAATGAAGACGCCGATGACGGTGCCGGAAATGCGACCCTTACCCCCGAAGAGCGAGGTGCCACCAATCACGGCTGCTGAAATGGCGTCGAGCTCATACATGAAGCCCATGCCCGGCTGTCCCATGGTGGCGCGCGCGCTCATCACGATGCCTGCGAGGCCCGCCAAACCACCGGCGATGGAATAGACCAGCACCTTGTGACGGTTGACCTTGATACCCACCGTGCGGGCGGCTTCCTCATTGGAGCCGATGGCATAGGTGCGGCGCCCATAGACCGTATAGGTCAGAAGGATATGGAACAGGACCGCAACGCCAAGGAAGATCACCACTGGCATGGCACCCTGGCCAAGCGCGACATAGCTCTCGGTCAGGCCAAAGATTGGCTGACCTTCGGAATAGAGAACCGCGATGCCACGGGCAGCGACAAGCATTCCCAGCGTTGGAATGAAGGGTGGCACACCGGTATAGGCGGTGATGGCACCATTCAACCAGCCTGCCAGCATCCCGACGCCAATGGCGGCCAGGATCGGCACGATGACCGGAAGGTCAACCACGCCCGGATAGAAAATGGAGAACCCGCCGGAGGCTTGTGCCAGACTGGCCGCGATCATGGCGGCGAGGGCGGCGACCGAGCCCCCTGACAAATCAATGCCCGAGGTGATGATGACCTGTGTTACACCAACGGCAATGATGCCGATGATGGAAACTTGCAGGACGATGATGACCAAACGTTTGGAGTTGGCCAGAAAGCTTTGACCGACAAAGATCCAGCCCAGAATCTCGAACAGGGCGGCAATGCCGATCAACACCAGAAATATGCTGAATTCCTGCGGAAGTTTCTTCTTGTGCGCCTGATTCATATCGGCTGGGGCGGTCGGATTAGATGTAGCTGGCATTTTCATGAACACCTGTCTGAACGCCTGTGATCAGGGAAACAATCTCGTTGCCATCGCTTTCCTTGGCATTGACAACGCCGACGATTTCACCGCGACGGAATACGAAAATGCGGTCCACAAGATTGAAGACCTGACGCAAGTTATGGCTGACCAGAATGAGCGGCACGCCCTGTTCTTTCAGGCGGCGAATGATGTTTTCCACCTGTGTGGTTTCCTGAACACCGAGAGCGGCTGTCGGCTCATCCATGATGATCAGTTTGGAAGCAAAGGCAGCGGAGCGGGAAATGGCCACACACTGACGCTGCCCACCGGACATGTTGCCGATGGCATTGCGCAGGTTCGGGATCTTGACCGCGGTCCGCTCCAGACCTTCCTTGGCTTGCTCCAGCATCTTCTTTTCATTGAGAAAGCTGAAGGGACCAAGATTGAAATAGACTTCCTCGCGGCCCAAAAAGATATTGGCCGGAACATCCAGATCATTGGCCAAGGCCAGATTCTGGAAGACGGCTTCAATACCGGCTTCACGAGCATCGAGCGGGGTTTTGAAAGCGACTTCCTTGCCGTCAAAGAAGATGGAGCCGGAGCTTGGTTGCTCAACACCTGTGATTTGACGGACAAAAGTGGATTTGCCAGCGCCATTGTCGCCGACAATAGCAACATGCTCGCCTTCATAGAGTTCGAAATCTGCTCCCTTGAGAGCCTGCACGCCACCGTAATTCTTGCACAGATCCTGAGTTCTCAGCACGAGTTTACGACTATCTGTCATGACTGTTTCCTGGCTGTTTCATGCTGGTATCTCGCACCCTGAAAAAGGGTGCGAGATGCTTATTGCAAGGTTGGAGTGCATTCCCGAAAAGCATGTGCGGTTTTCGGGAATGCGCTTCCAATCAAAGCGCTTTAGTTGTTGCCCATATATTTGTCGACATTGGCAGGGGTCACCAATTCAAACGGAATATTGATCCAGTTTGGCAGGGCGTTGCCTTCCATCGCGGAAATGGCAGCATCAACAGCACCGGTGGCCTGACCATTGGCATTCTGGAAGACAGTCACATCCAGCTCGCCAGCTTTCATGGAAGCAAGGGCATCAGCAGTTGCGTCAACGCCGCCAACCAATACGTCATCCATATTCACACCGGCCGCTTTCAGGGCTTGCAAGGCGCCAAGAGCCATTTCGTCGTTGTTGGCAAAGACAATGTTGAAGTCCTTGCCGGAGCTCAGCCAGTTGGCCACAACGTTGTTGGCTTCCGTACGCTGCCATTTTGCTTCCTGCTCAGCGATCAGTTCGATACCCTTGCACATGGAGAGCTTCAGCACTTCGCGAACGTCTTCAGAACGGGTCACGGCTGCCTCATTGGACAGGATGCCCATCAGCATGACGGCTTTGCCGGTGCCTGCTGCCTGATTGCAGATCTCAAAGGCTTCCAGAGTACCGGACCAGGTTTCATCGGAGCCAACGAAGGCTGCCTTGTCGCCAAGCTTGTCCAGATCGGCAGGGCGGCGGTTCACATAGATAAGGGGAATGCCTGCAGCTTCTGCCATCTTGGTGATCTGTGGGGTCGCGGCTGCAGAAACAGGAGCCAGAATGATGGCGTCAACACCGGAAGCGATGAAGTTCTGGATCTGGCTCAGCTGCATGCCTACATCTTCACGTGCATCTTCGATCTGGATGCTGTGACCCAGTTTTTCCGCATGGCTTTTTGCTGTTTCACGCAGAACGGTCTGGAAGTTGTCATCAAAGTTCGGGCTGGAGAAGCCGATGGTGCCCGCCATGGCGGCTGAGGTCAGAGCTGCAAAAGAAGCGGCGGCTGCGAGTAGCTTGAGTTTTTTCATAAATTCCTCCCAAAATGCAATCGAGTGCAAGCTGAATTTTTCAGAATCAGGAAATGAATGGGTCGAATAAACAAAGATTTATTCGTAGTCCTGACTGAAAATTCTAGTGGGAGATTATATCTCGAAAAGAAAAATTGCAACCGGTTGCATAAATTTTCTGAAAAGTGATGAACCCGAGTTGGAAGTTCCAAAGGATGAGCTGTTGGATGATGGGGCGGGTTTGGTGGAAAAATTCTTCGATTTTTCCGAAACTTGGGGTCGAACCAGATTGGCTGTCCCACAGGCATGAATGCAGTCCGATTATCGTTTGAGAATGTTCACGATCAGCGAGCCAAGTATGATGGACGCGCCTGCTATTTGGTTGAGTTCAATGGGTTCCATCAAGACAAACCAGCCAAGACTGAGTGAAACGGGTAGCTCGAATGTTCCGCCTATTGCAGAACGAACAGGACCAGCGGCTCCGGCCCCGATTGCCAAAAAGGCATTGGGAGCAAGGGTTGCGATTATACTGAGCCCGATCACCCCGATCCAACCATTTGTGCTGCTAGGCAGAATGAGGCTCCCGTCAAAGACAAGCATGATTGCAATCGATCCCAATAATCCGCCTAAACATAGAGCTGCGCTGAGTGAGAGAGCGGGTAGATCCTGCTTTTGAGTGGAGAAGGTAACAAGTACTGCGCCATAGGCGGCCGGTCCCAGAAAAGTCGTCAGGACCGAGGCAAGCGATACCTTGTCGGGATCAATCGGACCTGCCACCAATGCCACCGCCAGTGTGATCAGGCTCAAGGTGATGATTTCGGATTTTGTTGGTCGAAGACGCAACAGGATCAGCTTGTAGAGCGAGACAAAAAGCGGGAAGCTGAAAAAGATGATGGCGGCTATGGCGACATCCAGATCCCGAATGCCAACGGCATATCCATAAGTGCCGATAGCAATGGCGATGCCGACCAGAAAAGTGCGAAAGGCTGTTGTACGATCTGCGAGTAGAGGTGGCAGAAGAAAACAAAGAAGAAGAGCTGGCAGAAAATATCGCATGAAGGTGACGGAGGCAGGTGTCAGGCCATCAGCAAAGGTCATGCGAGAGAAAAGCGGAATGGAGCCAAAGCACATGGCCGCTGCCATGACACAAAAAGTGCCAATCACGGGAGAAGTGGCACGCAAGGAAGAAGGGACCAAGTCAATTGCTTTCTTTAGGTGGAGTGGCTCACTGCCGCAAACGGCGATAGTGCGTCAGGTGAGATGTGTAAGCAAGCCTTGTGATGGATTGTGGGATATGGCCAAAAAGAAACCGATCAGCCCGGTTGGACAAATCGGTTTCAAATGGAATTTGGACTGTGCAATGATACTCAGGCCAAATCCAGATTTCTTGATAACTTACTCAGCCGCAACGACGGAGAATTCGACCAGAATATGCGGGCGGGCCATGCGAGCTTCGACGCAGGCGCGGGCTGGCTTTTCGCCATCTGCTACCCACGCATCCCAAACCGCATTCATGGCGGCAAAGTCCTTCATGTCACGGATATAGATGGTGGTGGAGAGGATCTTGTTGCGATCACTTCCAGCTTGCTCCAGCAGAGCATCGATCTTGTCGAGGCAACGCTGGGTTTGCTCGGTAATATCCCAGTTATCGTCATCGGCTGCGGTTTGCCCGCATAGATAGATGGTGCCGTTATGCTTGACGATTTTGCTCATGCGCTGGTTGGAGTCCATACGCTCGATGGTCATGATGACATCTCCATATCGGGAAAATTATAATGTCTTGCGCTCACAGTGATCCGCGCGAAAAGTCGTGAGATCAAAGAGGGTGCTTTGTTTGTGACGAGTTCTGATAGCACATCACCAGGGATGGTCCCAAGCCGAAAACAATGAGCTGAGAAAACAAAGGAAATGACAGGCGTCTTCGGACCCGCGTCTATGAATGTGTTTTTCTAGCCACTCGAAACCATAGTTTGTCTTGTCTTCCTGATCCATCATGAGGGCAATATCGGTCAGTCAGGTCTTGGCGATATTGATCTTGTGATATTTCATACCAACGGTGGTGAGGCCAGCAGCTTCCAGAGCCTCGTTTTTGTGGGGAGAAGAGTAGAGCGCCGGGTATGGTTATTCCATCATGCCCAACTGCTTTTTGACCGGTGGGGTCAAGTTGGCTGGATCTGTTGCGGTCAGCAGCAGCTTCAGATCACTGTCACGGGTAGAGACCCAATGCTTGACACCAGAGGAAATCAGCAAAATGGACCCGGCTGGATAGGCCTTTTCCTTGGCTTTGTCGACAGTTTCACCATCGGCATAGTAAAGCGTGCCGGACAGAACCATGGCAAAGCGGACCTTGCCATCTTTGGTGGCGTGAGCAGCCTTGGCTTGTTGGCCCGCAGGAACCTTGATCAGAACGGTGGCAGGTTTCTTGTCTGCAGTAAATTCCAGAGGAGTCACGGTGGCTTCACCGCCCCAGATATTCTCGCCGGGAAGAGTGTTCAGATTCAGGAGAGTGCTAGGAATAGACTCTGCGAAGCCGGACGTTGCAAGGGTTGCAGTCCCAATCAATGCAAACAGAAAAAATTTTGAAAGATTATGCATGTGTGTCTCCAATTGATGTCGGGGATGACTTGACCATGGACGTAGAGCCATTGCTCTCCAGAAGGGGCTATTTATGAGTTTTATATTCACCTTTTGGCGATCATAGTCAAGGCACCTATCGGTTCAAATGGTCGCAGGGTAAAAGCGTGGTTCACTGGCAAAGTTCGATCTTTATCGAAGCATTCGATGCATATGATCTGATAGTGTACGGGTATTTTCAAATGAGGAATGTGCGTGATGCTGTTGAACTATCTCTATTCGAATTTTCATGAAGAAAGCCACTTTTTGGAGGTCATCGGCACCAGTTTACCAGAGCTGCGAAGATGGATGGATGCGCGGATCGCTCCGGAGGCGTCTTATATATTTGAGAGCAAGGGGCATTCAAGCTCCTTCGTCAGTACGCATGATGAGTGCGAGACTTATCGCTTCCACCTGAAGGGGCATGCCCAATGGTATCAATCCTTGTCGCGCCTGGGTTTGAAAGAGGAAGCGCAAGCCCGGTGCTATTTCTTTCATCGCTATGATGCTGCAAAGAAAGGATTCATGGGAAGCGAACTTGGTCGTGAATTGCGTCGCGCAGCTTCTGATGTGGAGCCACGATTTGATCTCGATCTTGCAAATTCAACCTGGGAGCATTTCCTAGGTGGTGTCTATGGGGTTTGCACCCGAGATGGACAGCCCGAGACGATTTTTCTGAAACAGGCCGGGGTCAAATTCGTCGAGGCACTGAGCAGCAAAGGGCCGGGATTGCTCGCAGCTGATGAGTTGGAACTTCTTCAACGGACGGTTGAATTACTGGATGGCGTTGCATCTGATTTTGCCCCCCATGAAGTGCCACTCTCATCGCGGCAAAGATGCGTCAAGGATGTGCGAGCCAACTTTCTGTCAAAAATCTCCATGCCAGAGTCTGATATGACAGCTATCTGAGACTTTGCGACAAGCCTCTCTTATCTTACCGGTTCGACGACTGGCCGAACAGGGTCCACGCACACCAGAGGCTGAGCCATGCGGGCAGTTGGATCAAGAACAGGTTCGTGGTTGCGATCAGGTCCAACGGCATGCCCCGGGCCACGAAGATCCAGGCATGAAACAGAGCATGCAAAAAGGGCCAGGAACACGCAAACAAGGCCACCTGCGGCATCTTGCGGGCGCAAAGCAAACCGAGGCCAGACACCAGATAAACCAACCCGATGTCGCGTACGAAATGCAGGTTGAACGGGCCCATCATGGTGATCCCCGGTACGGTTTCATACCACCAGACCGGCATGAACCACATGACAAGCGCATTCAGCACATAAATGGTTCCGATCACGCCGAGGATAAGGATTTTCATGATTTTGCTCCGAATGTCTTTGGGTCTGGTCAGACCTTGGGGCGGCAGCCAGGCCCTGCCGGATTAAAACTTTGCAACAAGCCCGTTTCTGGCCTATCTCATCTATCTATTCATCTGATCATTTTGACGGCAATATTTTGTATATTGATCATAATTTGATGATCCATGCGAATAAAATCTCTATTGACCAGAATTGAGCCGGTGTAACCTTTTCATCAAAAGATGAGGAGAGACCATGAAAGTCACTGTTTGCCAATGGAACCCGGATCCCAGCACGCTGGATGATGCCATCGCTGGCCTGAAAGAGCATATTCGCGAGAATGGCAGCGATTTTGTTCTGGTTCCTGAAATGAGTTTTTCCGGTTGGTTGGCTGCCAGCCCCGATGCCAATGAAGCAGACTGGAAAAAGGCTGTAGCCGATCATGAGATCCGAATTGCCGATCTTGGCAATCTGGGGGCAAAGGCGGTGATGGGCACCCGTCCGATCATCAATGCCCAAGGCAGCCGTCGCAATCAGGCTTATGTCTGGTCACAGGAAGAAGGCGTTGCTGGTTTCCATGACAAATATTACTTGCCTGACGAAGAGGATTATTGGGAACATAGCTGGTATGATCGCGGCGAGAAGCGGTTCGATAGCGCTCGCCTCCTCGGCATGCGTCTGGGCGTGCAGATCTGTACAGAGATGTGGTTTTTCGAATGGGCCCGCCATTACGCGCAATCACGCGTTGATCTGCTCTGCGTGCCACGCGCAACGCCTCACGGCTCGGTTGATAAATGGCTGGCAGGTGGCCAGGCAGCCGCAGTTTGCTCCGGTGCCTATTGCCTATCCTCCAATCTCTGGGCTCCGAAAGGTGAGGGACCAAGCATGGGTGGTCTTGCCTGGATCATCGATCCGGAAGGCAATATTCTGGCCAAAACCGATGAGCATAATCCCTTTGCTACAGCAAAGATTGATCTGGACTTTGCCAGAGCCAGCAAAAAGACCTATCCGCGCTATGTGCCGGAATAAGGAAATGCATTTAACAAGAAGAATGAGAGGCGGGGCCATCCCGTCTTTTATTTGGGTTGCTCGCTATCGAAGTGTGCTCCCAATTCGGCTCGCCATAGAGATATGATCAATGCATATTCTTGATCTGAGAGAAGAGCGATCCATCGAATTCCCATCCAGTTTGTCATGCAAATGATCATGTCGGTTTGTATCAGCTCCAAGCCGCACCAATATGAACTTCCCGGACAATGACTATCTGACCATCAGTCAGAGTTCAGCCCTTCACCTTCTGGTCGATCTCAATCAGTGCGGCTTCACTTTTGGGGTCGGATGGAAACATCAACTCGATCTGAATATCGCAAATGGACATGTCGAAGACGGTCCCAAAATGTGCAATGGTTGAAAACATGCAGATAGATTTCCCCCCGATCTTGAACCGTGTAGGCAACATGGCCTGACTGAAATCGACGTGAAAATCCTTACCTCCAAATTTGTGAAAATGCTCCTCCAGACTGGTGATCAATCGAAACAGGATCGGATCATCACCGGCATGGGTCAGTTCGATCTTTGAGCGGTACAGAATCAGAGCAACCGCTTCATGCCAATTTTCTATCGAGCTTTCTTCGGGAGGTTGCGCTGCCAGTGCTTCCATGATGTTTATGGCGTTGGCGAAGCCTGCATGATGAAGGAAAAACCGAGCAGTTTTATTGGCATCAATGATATTCCAGTGTTTATCCAGAACAATGCCGGGGAATGGCATGTGATTGTCCAACATTCGCCGGATGCAGGATCGCAGTGGAGCAAGATCGATGGATGAAGGATCCTGCTTGAAAATCGGAGCATGCCCTGCTGCAAGAGCGGCCAGATTGGTATCAGCTTTTGACATTTCCAGTGTTTGGGCCAATTGCACGACCATGGAGCGTGAGGGTCGGGCACGGCCTCTTTCAATGAAATTGATATGCCGTGCCGAAACATTGGCTTGCAGACCAAGCTCCATCTGGCTTAGCCGCCTTAGAGATCGCCACCGTTTCAGAATATCTCCGAATTGGGGTTCAGGGTTCATGATTGCATTCTTCTCCCTGATAGATGGGCAAAAACTTTGACGCAATGAGTTTAGGCTCAGCTCTGTAGCCTGATTTGCATTCCCCTCTATAGCGTATCTGGAGGGATCAAACACTTACTTCTGAGGTAATTGTCTTGCAGTTCTTTTGGTGGCTTCTTGTCGCGAAATGCCATTGAAAAGGGAAAACCAATGACCAAGAGATTGAGTGCGAACCTCACAAAAGCGATTGCCTGTCTACTTTTTGTGATCAGCTTTCTTTGGGGGCTGGCAGCCTTTCCACCATTTGATTTAGCAGCCCGAATCTATCTTGATCTGCTGCATTGGCCCGTTGGAGACGGGCTGCCGCAATGGAATCAGGAAACGATATGGTTGTCGTCGATCGGTGCCGGGCTGGTTTGTGCTCTGGCAGTGTTCTATTTGCTGATTGTGACGCCGGCGGTGCGCAAAGGTGATCGGCAAACCATCAAGGCAGCTCTTATTGCTGTCATTGCTTGGTTTGTCGTTGACAGTATTGGGTCATATGCAGCAGGCATTCTATCGAATGTCGGTTTTAACATTATCACCCTGACACTCTTGATCACGCCATTATTGATGGCTCTGGCAAAAGCTGAAGAATGATCAAAGACCAGACAATGGAAAATCCTGGAACCTGGAGTATTTTGATGGCCGGATATTCATTCAAAATGCTCTAGTCACCCGAATCTAAAGTTCGTCACATTGAACAGCGAGCACCGAACGAACTTTAGATTCAAAAGGGTGACTAGCAAATATATGTTTCTAGTGTGGTTTTAGGAATTGAAATAGGCAAACGAACCTGCCGATAAATGATACCTATTTCAATTCCACCACACTAGCGGGAAATCACTGCCCAATGATCTGCAGGAATATGCGTGGGTGTGGCGATGTCGATCTTCGGACCCAATTGTCTATAGCGCAACTTGCCTTCCAGAATGCGTGCGCTTTGCTCAACGGCTAGCCAGCCTTGAAGAACTGCAAAATCGACAATGGCGGCTTCGATCTTTTTGGACCGCAGGCCGCGTTTTACGGCAAGGGAATAATAGCTGGCATAGATTTTGGGTTTGCTGGGACAATCGATCAAACGAACCAGCGACATGGCGGCTTCTGCTGCGGGTGCGCTGCCAATGATGATGTGATTGGACTGGCAATCGGCAACGGCTTTTTCGACCTGCACAAACTGGTTGCGATAGTCACTGTCCGATTGCAAGGATGAGCCAAAGCGGATGCGGTCGGATTTCAGGCCTTCTCGCAAGCCTTCCTCCAGAATGGGGGCCCAGCCGGATTCAGATGGCCCGGAGACCAAAGTCACTCGATGAGATTCCCTTATATTGTCTGGTAGATCTGACACGACCTTTTGTCCCAGCATGCGGCCCATCTCGTACCAGGATACGGCGACCTTGGCTGCAAGATGAGGAGATTGCAGTTCATTGACCATGGCAATGACCGGGATGCTTTTTGATACTACCTCAACTGCCTTCAAAAGCGCAGGGTCATTGGCGCTGACTGTACCGAGAATGATGGCATCATGGCCTTGTGTAACGCAGGCCTTGATCTGTTTGATCTGTCGATCCAATTCAAGATAGCCGCCCGCCTCATGCCAGCTGAATTGCAGTCCCAAGGCACCGGCGCGGTTCTTGAAACCGGACTGGACGCTGATCCAGTATTCATCCTTCATATGAGGCACGAGAACGCAAAGGGAGTAGGACTTTTCCACCGATTGCAGCGGGAAAAGCCTGACAGGCAGGGTGGGAGATGAAAAATCCAGCGCTTTTTCGTGGGTCTCAATGGCTACATCAATGTCAGCAGCAATGCTATGAAGGATAGTGACGAGCATTGCCAATATGGCAAGCATGGTGGCCATGGCCCAGTGGCGTATTTGGTTTTCACATTTCAGCATCTTGTTTCAGGAGCCCGGGGTGAGATTTGATCGACAGATAAAACTGACTTTCTCGACGCTGGCTGGGCTCTCCCTTGTTACGGCGGTCCTTGCTTTTGGCAGCATACTCTATTTGAACCAGAGTTATCGAACCTTGATTGAGAGCAATTCGCCCTTGATTGCCTCAACTTCCTCTCTTTCGGTTTCGCTGGAGCAAGTGGCACAACTATCCCGGGATTTCTCTCTTGCCCGTTCGGAGACCGAAGTCCTCGGCCTTGGACGAAAACTGAACCGAGAAGTCAATCAGGTCCGTCAGGAATTGCTTGCTCTGTCAGAACAGGACAATGCCCATCTTTCCATCTCTGATATTCAATCGGCAGCCGATATTCTGATCAAGGAGACCGAGACCCTGATGGGGCTGTCCGAGACGATTGCCAAGACCGATGATCAGCTGCGTGATCTAAGCAACGATAGCTTGCAAGCACTGGATCATTTGCGCGGAGTTGGTGACAATCTGGTCTCCAATGCGCGCGTTGCCCTGTCGTTGAACATGACCTCGCTCTATCAGCCGCAAAGCGATGAGAAGAAGACGGAAAGCTTAGACAAGCTGGTCGATGAGGATTTCTTTTTGCTGGAACGGATGGGAGAGTTTCGCCAGTCGGCCATTGATCTCTCCGGTCTGATCCAGAACCTTCTTCGCATCAAGGGTCAGAATGAAATCGAGCGCTTTCTTCCTGAGATCAGAAATCAATTGGATCGCATGAAAGTCCGCATTCCGCTTATTCAGGATGTGGACTGGGCAGTGCAGGTGAATGAGCGCTTTGCAAAGCTTCAAACCATTCTGGATGATGAGGGCTTTCCGGCCACCTATGAAAAGTTGTTTTCTCTTCGTCAGGATGCTTTGGATGCCAGCAAGTCCATTTCGATCAATTCTCTTTCGCTCTCGCGCAAACTCAGTCAGCTTATCGTACAGAGCCAGGAAGCGACCGAGAGACGGCAGACATCGGTTAGTGACCGCCTCAAATGGACACTCTTTGGTTTCCTGCTTTTGAGCCTTGGTGTCATTGGCGGAGCGGGTATCACTTTGACCTTTGCCAATCAGCGTATCGTGGCCCGCCTTCGTGATATCGCCTCCGGCATCGTAGCCTTGGCGCGCAATGATTTTTCTCGCAAGATTCGTCGTCGTTCTGGCGATGATTTGGGACGCCTTGAGCGCGCTGTTGAGATTTTGAATGGCAAGGTGAAGCATAATCACAGCCTGAAGCTGGAATTGCAAGCCAGCAAGCGCGAGCTGGAAGACAAGGTCGAAGAGCGAACCCGGCAGTTTCTGGAACAGGCGCGTGAAAGTGATCATGCCCGTGCCCATGCAGAAGAAGCCACGCGGTCTAAATCGGAATTTCTGGCCATGATGAGCCATGAGATCCGCACGCCTTTGAACGGCGTCATCGGCATGTTGCGGCTTCTGGAAGAAGAAGTCGATAAAACTGCTGGCAAACGCTTGAAGATGGTGCGTCAGTCAGCGCAGGATTTGCTCGATATTGCCAATGATCTGCTGGACTATGAGCGCTTTGGGCAATCGCGGGTCAATCTCAATCTGATCCATTTCGATATCAGGGCTTTTATCGAACAAGTGGTATCACTGGCCGGGGCTGATGCGCAAGAAAAGCATCTGTCGATGGACGTGTCCGTCTCGCCTCTGGTGCCGGATATCCTGCTGGGCGATGCCTCCAAATTGCGGCAAATCCTGATCAATCTGCTTTCCAACGCAGTGAAATATACCGAAGAAGGTGGCGTTCATCTATTTGTTGATATGCGTTATACCGATGACGGGCGGGACCTGCTGGTGATTTTCCGTGTTGAGGATAGCGGCATTGGCATTGCCAGCGATCAGTTGGAGCATATCTTTGATGCCTATGAGCACAGCCCGGAAGCCCACAAAGGCAAACGCTATAGTGCCGGACTTGGTCTGACAGTTTGTCGCCGTTTGACCGAATTGCTCTCTGGCATTCTGACGGTGGAAAGCGAGCCGGGCGAAGGCTCTTCTTTCCAGCTTATCGTGCCGATGCAGTTGGGTGAGGTCAGCGAAATCCAGTCAGCACAGCCGGAGGATCGTGGATATGCTCTGGATCTGAATATCTTGTTGGTCGAGGATCATTCGGTCAGCCGTCTGGTAGCCAAAAGCTATCTGGAGCATATGCAATGTGATGTGGTGGAAGCAGCAGACGGAATGAGTGCCCTGAAAGCGTTTGAGAAAGGTTCCTTTGATGCGGTTCTTATGGATCTGGATTTGCCCGACTGGACAGGTGTGGAGACCACAAAACGGATGATCCAGAAGGCAGGCGAGACCGGAGCACTGCAAGATTTGCCACGCTTTGTTGCCGTCACCGCTCATGAAATGCGGGACATGGATGCCTTGCAGCAAGCCGGGATCTCTCACTTTGTTCAAAAGCCCATCGCGCCTTCCGATCTGGTCGCAGCTCTTCAGGACCTTGCAGAGGCGGGAGATGTGATGCTGCCAGATGCGGAAGCAATGGAAGTCACGGAACAGGGCGTTTCGCAAAGGGATGATATCCGACGGCGTCTGGAAGAAGATATGCGTTATATGGGCGCGGATAATGTCGCGGCAATCCTCTCAGAATTTCTGGCAAAAACCCCGGATGATCTGACCCATCTCCTTGCCGCTATGGAGCAACAAGAAGATCTTGCTCAAGTGGCGCATCTGGCTCATCGCTTGCGCGGATCTCTGTCCAATTTTGCCTTGAGTGAAGCAATGGATCTATTGGCCTGGCTGGAAGATCAGGCCAAGGCAGGTGAGTTGGATTTATCACAGGCAGATGAATTGACGAAGCTGTTGGAGGTCGCCTTGCAGGATCTGATGGAAGTGGCGCAAGAGCTGGGATTGCACATCAATGAGGCTGGCGACTGATCAGCCAGCATCATCAGTGATGAAGATGTAGCCTTCGCCATGAACCGTGATGATGAAATCAGGTTGTCCGGGATCCGGCTCGATCTTCTTTCTGATCCGTCCCACCAAAACATCAATGGTGCGAGTGTCTGAGACAAATTGGCGATGAGTGACCATTTGCAACAGACGCGATCTTGACAAGACTTGCCCCGGATGGGTGACAAAAGCTTTCAGCAATTCATATTCGCCGCGGGTCAAGGCGACAGTTTTGCCTTCAGAATTCATGAGACGGCGACGGGCACTGTCAAAGCTCCAATGGCCTATCTGTGTACTGGGAGGTGACTGTTGGGATTGTGCCCTGCGGCACAGTGCTACGCGATAGAGGGTGATCTTGACCCGTGCCAGCAATTCGCGCGGATCAAAGGGTTTGGTCACATAATCATCCGCCCCCATTTCAAGGCCGATGATCCGATCCACTTGATCAGCACGACTGGTCAGCAGGATGATGCCAACGTCCGAGCGAGTACGCTGTTCGCGGGTGATCTGCAAACCGTCCTTGCCATCGAGATTGATATCGACCAGCAAAAGATCAGGCTCCACTCGCTCGACAAGTCTTTCCATCTGCTCGGCATCCGCGGCCTCACTGACCTGGTAATTCTGCTCGCGCAATAACGCCCCGAGGCGCTTGCGGGTGACAAGGTCGTCTTCGACAACAATGATATGAGGGTTATCGGTCATGGCATCACTTTAGGAGAAAGCGGGGCGAGAAAATAGGGCCATTTACATCTTGTTACAATTTTGAACGTCCTGTTTAGATGTCATGTGAGACCTGTTCAAAGCAATTTGAGACACTTTGGGAGAATTGACTTACATCCTTGGAGGATCAAATGACCGGCTTCAACACAGATCGTCGTACCTTTCTAAAAGGCGGTATGGCTCTTTTCGCATCCAGTTTGCTCAGCGGTTCTGCGCTGGCTGCCATCGATCCTAACTCCTTTGCCAAACGTGTGTTCCATGCAACCCATTTCGGTCCTTTTGAAGGCGTGGTCAAGGATGGCAAGCTGGTTGGCATCAACAACATGATGGAGCTGGATGCTCGTCCGACCGAGATGCTCAATTATGGTGTGATTGATCGCACCTATGACAAGACCCGCATCAATTATCCGATGGTGCGTAAATCCTATCTTGAAGGCTGGAAAACTGGCGAGATCAAACCTGAATTGCGCGGCAACGAAGAATGGGTTCGCGTCGATTGGGATACCGCCTGGAAACTGGCTGCCAAAGCTTTGCTGGATACCGCTAGCAACCATGGCAACGAAGCCATCTTCAGCTCATCTTATGGTGGCTGGTCCAATGCTGGCGTCTTCCGTCCAAACGTTTTGCAAGGTCGTCTGCTGAACCTGATGGGTGGCTGCACCAATACCCAAGGTGACTGGTCCGCCGGCGCATCTCAGGTTTCCCTGCCGCATATTATCGGTGATATGGAAGTCTATTCCGCGCAGTCTGCCTGGGAGACCATTCGCGATCATACCGAAGTGTTCGTTCTGGTCGGTTGCGATCCGATCAAAAATAACCGCGTTGAATATCGTGTGGCCGACCATGGCATGTATTCCCATTGGGAAGACATTCGCGATGCTGGCGTGAAATTCATTTCCATCAACCCGCAGCGCACCGCGACCGATGATTACATGAATTCCGATTGGGTGCGGATTGTCCCCAATACCGACGTCGCCCTGTTCCTGGCCATGGCTTATCATGTGCTGGAAAACGGCCTCGAAGACAAAGCCTATATGGACAAATATACCGTCGGTGCGGACAAATGGATTGCCTATGTGAAGGGCGAGACCGACGGCACTCCAAAAACACCTGCTTGGGCTGCCAAGGTCACTGGTATTGATGAAGCCAAGATCAAGGAACTGGCCGAACTGCTTGCCAAGTCCCGTACAGAGATTGCTGGTGCCTGGTCACTGCAACGGGCGCAGCATGGTGAAATGACCCATTGGGCAATCATCAACTTCTCTGCTCTGACCGGCAAAATCGGCAAGCCCGGCCAAGGCGTCGGCTTCAGCTGGCATTATGGTAACGGCGGCATGCCACAGGGTGGCAATGCAACACCGGTTGGCATGAGCCAGGGTCGGAACTGGGTCAAAGGCGTTTGCCCCGCGTCCCGTATCACCGAGATGCTGGAAAATCCGGGCAAGGAAGTCTTTTATAATGGCTCAACCCACACCTATCCGGACGTCAAAGTCATCTTCAATGCTGGTAACAACTTCATGTCTCACCAGCAAGATACCAACCGCCTGATCCGTGCGCTCAACAAGGTCGAGACCATTGTCAGTGTCGATGTCTGGTGGACCGCAGCGACCCGTTGGGCCGATATTGTTCTGCCTGCCGCTTCTACTCTGGAACAGGATGATATCACCTCTGGTGGTACCTATTCCAATGACCGCGTCTATGCGATGAAGAAGATGATCGAACCGCTTGGTGAGAGCCTGCCGGATTACGAGATCTTCGAAGGTCTGGCCGACAAGATGGGCCTGTGGGCGCAGTTCACGGACAGCGAAGACAAGATGTATCACATCAAGCTGGCCTATGAAAAATCCTCTGCTGCCAAGGAAACTCCATTCGAGGAATTCTGGGAAAAAGGTTATGCCCGCATGCCGGTTCCAGAAGCTGCCCGCAAATGGGTTCGCCATGGAGCTTTCTATGAAGATCCAAAAGCCAATCCGCTGCATACCGCATCCGGCAAGATCGAAATGTTCTGTGAAGATATCGGCAACATGAAGATCGATGATTGTCCTGGCATGCCAATGTGGATGGAAAAACACGAATATCTTGGCAATGCCAAGCCGGGCCAATTGCATGTCGTCTCCCCGCATCCTTGGTTCCGCCTGCATAGCCAGATGGATCAGTCAAAGAGCCTGCGCGACATCTATAAAGTGCAGGGTCGAGAGCCGGTTCGCATCAACAGCGAAGATGCTGCATCCCGTGGCATCGAAGATGGTGATCTGGTCGAGCTTTACAACAAGCGCGGTACGGTCATTGCCGGTGCTGTCGTCTCTGACGACATCATGCCAGGTGTGGTGTCCATCTATGAAGGTTGCTGGCCACAATTGGATAGCAAGGGCCGCTGTAACTCAGGTCTGATCAACTTCGTGACTTCTACCCAGCGTTCTTCCGGTCTGTCAGAAGCAACAACCGCCAATACAGTTCTGGTTGAAATGCGCAAATGCACCGATCCGGAAGGCCCGAACAAGGCTTATGACAAACCACCAATCATTGAAGATGCAACTCTGCCGGAAATCTCCGATGAAGATATGGGCCTTGAACGACTGGAAGCTCTGACTGCAGCGCTCTATGCCGATATGGGACCAGGTGAGAAGATCTTCTACGAGCGTTGCACAGTCTGCCATGCTCCGCGCGAAGTCTCCCACTTCACCAAGCAACAATGGAAAGGAATTACCCCATCCATGTTCCCACGCGCAGGTCTTGATGAAGGCGAGTCCAAGTTGGTCATGGACTTCCTGATGAAAAATGCAAAGGACGCCCATTGATTTTCATCTCGCAGATGCATCCCGTAATGGGGTCAACATTACTGAGTCAGGGATGTATCTGCCCCTAATCTTCAAGTCCCCGCAAAGAAGAACGTCAAATTCATCTCATCGATGAGTTTTCGTCCTTAAGTGGTGAGCCAGCCTGGCCGGATATCAAGTCCCCCGATATCCGGCCAGGCTATTTTTGTCTTGTAGCGCTTCCAGTTGTGTTTCCAGTTTCTGGATGCGTTCCTCTTTTTCATGCAAGGCGGCGCGCACGTCATCACCCTCGAAGCGTTGCGGGATATGCTGGGGGCAGTTGCGATCCCAGGCAAGGATGCGAAAGGTAATCACCTGCTCCGGCCGGATCAGATTGGTTTCGGTCCCCTTAAGCAGCTTGTCCATGAGGTCCGCATCCTCTTCAATGACCTTGGCTTCTCCCCAGATTTTGATACGGCTTTGATTCTGATAATCGATCAGGAACAAGAAGGCCTTGGCATTGTCTGCCAGATTGCCCTGACTGATGAATTGCTGATTGCCTTTATAATCGACAAAGCCGAGGGTCTTGTTGTCCAGAACCTTGATGAAGCCGGGCTGTCCACCGCGATGCTGAATATAGGGCTGGCCCTCTTCATTGGCAGTGGCAAAAAAGACGCTGCGCTGCTGGGCGATATAATTGGCCAGCATGGGAGTAATCTCCGTCGCCCAGCTGCCATTTTCCTCCATACGAGAATAGAGAAACCGTGAGCCCTTGCGCGACTGGATGGATTTCACGCGGTCAGTGAAGGCGATATCGCTGGAATAATCCATATCCATCTCTCCTTCTACAAACCGAGATCACTGAGACCCGGATGATCGTCGGGACGGCGGCCTTGTGGCCAATGGAACAGGCGCTCTTCTTCCTTGATGGGCAGATCATTGATGCTGGCATAGCGCTCTTTCATCAGGCCATCTTCATCAAAGACCCAATTCTCATTGCCGTAAGAGCGGAACCAGTTGCCGCTATCATCGCGCCATTCATAGGCATAGCGCACCGCAATGCGATTATCCTTGAAGGCGAAGAGCTCCTTGATCAGACGATAGTCATTTTCCTTTTTCCATTTCTCCCGCAGGAAGGCTTCGGCCTCTGCACGATTGGCGACGAAATGCGAGCGATTGCGCCATTTGGTATCGGGAGAATAGGCAAGGGCCACTTTTTCCGCGTCACGACCATTCCAGCCATCTTCGGCCAGACGAACCTTTTGGCGGGCGGTTTCTTCATCAAAGGGTGGGAGAGGAGGACGAGACATAGGATTTTCCTGTGTTTGCAAGATATGCCTTGTAATTTACTCTTCTTGTTGAAAATAATAATTGGAGAGAAATTGAAGTATCTATTTCAAAATATGAAATAATGATCTGTAGTTAGGAATTGTAGGAGCATCATGGACAAGCTTGATGGCATGCGGGTTTTCGTGCAAGTAGCGGAGCAACAAAGTTTCGTGGCCGCCAGCAAGGTCTTGGGGCTTTCGGCTCCGATGGTGACGCGGTCTGTTGCTTTGCTGGAGCAATCCTTGGGCGTCAAGCTCTTCAACCGTACAACGCGCCATGTCAGACTGACCGAAGCCGGGCGGCATTTCCTGCTTGATGCCAAACGCATCCTGGACGATCTGGAACAGGCCGAGGCCGCTGCATCCGGTCTTTATTCGACCCCGAAAGGCTCGCTTTCCATCACCGCTCCGGTTCTGTTTGGCCAGAAACATGTCATGCCAATCCTGACGGATTTTCTGATGCACTATCCCGATGTCGAGGTCAGGGCGCAATTGCATGACCGGGTGGTAAATTTGCTGGATGAAGGTCTGGATGTTGCTGTCCGTATTGGACATTTGAAGGATTCCGGCCTCTATGCCATTCCTGTTGGCAATGTGAATGTTGTGGTTTGCGGAGCATCATCCTATTTTGAAGCCAATGGCATGCCGCAAAAACCGGAGGATCTGACCGAGCATGAAATTATCCAGCCCTCCAGCGTAGAGACGTCGGCCATCTGGCAGTTTGAGACAAGCAAGGGAAAGAAGAGCATCAAACTGAAACCTCGCCTTTCTTGCAATCAGAATGCAGGGGCGATTGCTGCGGCAAAGCAAGGCTTTGGCATCACCAGATTGCTCTCCTATCAGGTGGGGGAGGAATTCCAGGATGGATCCTTGCTACGGATCTTGCAGGATTATGAGTTGGAACCTTACCCGGTCAATATCGTGCACCTGGAAGGTCGTCGGGCCAATGCCAAGGTGAGATCCTTCATCGATCTGGCGGTCGATCACCTACGTGCCAACCCCTTCATCAATCATCGTTAGGATCAGAAACTATATCTGTTCCGGCCTCGCAAAATGTTTCTCGAATATTGTGGGGCTGGTGCCAAGCTGGCGCTGAAAGGCGCGCTGCATTTGCTGACTATCGCGAAAGCCACAAAGACCCATCACCTTGCCAAGCGGGATGCCGGCATGGATGGCATCGCTGGCCTTCTTTACCCGCACCCGCTCCAGAAACTGTACAGGTGGGCAGCCGAGATGTCTTGCGCTTTGCCGAGACAGGGTGCGTGGGGTGAGACCGGCAAAGTCGGACATGCTTTCAAGGCTCCAGTCTTTTTGTGGATCCTGTATCAAGGCCGTGATCAGCTTCTGCAAGGTGCCATTTTCGCAATATTGCGCTTCCAATAGATCGGCGAACTGGCTTTGTCCACCCGCTCGCTGCACATAGACCACCAATTGCCGCGCGACCTTGAGCGCCGTTTCTGCCCCATGATCCTGCCGAACGATGGCAAGACAAAGATCAATGCCCGAGGTTACACCTGCTGACGTCATCAAGGTCGGGGATTGGTGATAGAGCTGATCAATTTGCCAATCGACTTGCGGGAAACTGGCTTTGGCTTGGCTCCTGCGCGACCAATGGGTCGTGGCGGTCTGTCCATCCAAAATACCAGCATCCGCCAGGAGCAAAGCCCCGGAGCAAATGGATATGACCCGCCCACGCGGACGGCTCATCCGCCATTTGGTAATCAGTGTCTGAAGCTTTGGATTGCCCATCTGAGCGTCCACTCCATTGCCGCCTGGGATCAGCAGATCATCTGCGCCACTTTCAAGGCTTGCTATCCCATCAGGCAATATGGTCAAGCCCGCGGTGCTGCGTAACGGCTCGCCATCCAGTGTAACGGTACGCAGGGAATAGGCGGCTGGGAGATATTGATTGGTGGTCGCAAAGACCTCCATCGGGCCAGCAATATCCAAACTGTTTGCCTCGTCATAGAGCAGGATATCAATGCTTCTTGGTGATGAATGTGCAGATAAAATGTCCATAATTGATAATAGTATGACATTTTAGACAAAAGCCAAGTCTTTTACCCTGAGTGCCCGACTTAAAAGTCTCTGGATGAGACTTTTAGGCTGCATGTCCAGCCCTCTCCCCCTCCC
>ERZ794982.32-NODE-32-length-136351-cov-11.978283_pt1 | contig 136351 bp, 136 predicted proteins | sample MGYA00433071_ERZ794982 | MGnify/ENA primary metagenome ERZ794982 (study PRJEB30140, sample SAMN00862574) | bioreactor metagenome | study: EMG produced TPA metagenomics assembly of the Bioreactor inoculated with sediment Metagenome (bioreactor metagenome)...
CTCAAACTTTTACTTCAAATAGCAATGACAAAGATGATGAGTGGGAGAGCTTTTAAGCTCTTTTACTCAAAATTACTATATAAAATATAAATAAAATCATTTTTTAAACTATTCTTTTATATAAAATGTTATTATATTATTAGTTTAACATTTTGTAATAGGAGAATATATGTTTGTTACAAAACATGAAGTAATTGAAAACATAGAACAAGTTAAAAAAGAGTTGCAACAAATGAAATATAAAAAAACATTAAAATATTCAAAGCCATTGCTTGATATGTTGAATAAGTTTCATATTGCTTTACAAAATGACTCAAAAGACACTGCTGAAATAATTGAAAAATATAATATTTGGTATAAAGAGTTAGAACTGAATAAACAGCTAGATAGATTAAATATCTATGAAAAAATGCAAGAGTTCAAATAAACCTTAAAAAATATAAATAATTTACATTAAATTTACCATACTACTATAAAATTGTCTTACATGAAAAGTACAACTAAGGAGTAAGTCATGGTAAATAATATAAAAGAGATTTTTTCTATCTTCACTGCTAAAGCAGTAGTGAAAAATACTTTTGCATCTTGCATTAATATAACATCAACTTTAAAAAATGAATCAAAATATTCAAGTATTGACAGCCAAAAAAAATATTTACTATATATTCACGTACCCTTTTGTGATAATTTATGTCCTTTTTGTACTTTTCATAAGTTTAAACATAACTTTGAAGACTCTAATAGATACTTTAAAATTTTAAGAGAAGAAATAAAAGTTTTAAAAAGAAAAAATGTAAAAGTTGATTCAGTGTATGTAGGTGGAGGAACACCTCTTATAAATGAAAAACAATTAAGAATAACTATAAAACTTGTAAAAAAATTATTTGATGTAGAGGATATATCATGTGAGACTGATCCAAATCATATAGATGTAAACACAGTATATAAATTAAAAGGTCTAATAAAAAGATTATCTATTGGAGTTCAAAGTTTTGATGATGAGATATTAAAACAATTAAGTAGATATAAAAGATTTGGAAGTAGCTTAGAAATTAAAGAGAAAATATCTAAAATTGCTGGGATTTTACCTATAACAAATATTGATTTGATATTTAATATTCCAAATCAAACCCAAGATATTTTAAGAGATGATTTACAAAGTGCAAAAGATTTAGGTATAGAACAAATAACAACATATCCTTTAATGAGTTCAGATTTAAATTCAGGTTTTTTAAAAAGTAAAAAAATAAATACAAATGAACAAAAATTTTACAATATAATAAAAGAAGAACTAAAAGATTATACTAAAAATAATATGTGGTCATTTTCTAAAAATCTAGTAGATTTAAGTGATGAATATGTATCAACACATGATGAATATATTGGTGTGGGAAGTGGAGCATTTAGTTATCTTGATGGAAAACTTTTTATAAATGCCTTTGATTTAAAAGAGTATGAAGAAAATATTATTACAAGAAAAGATGCACTTATGGCAAAAAGTGAATTTGAAAATATAAATAAAATTGAGTATGCAATGCTAAGCACACTTTTTGGTGGAAAATTAAATATAAAAGAGTTTAATAAACTTTATAATGTAGATTTGGAAAAACTACTTAGAAAAGAGTTATATTTAGTAAAAAAATTAGATGTAATAAGAATAGAAGAGGGCATAATATATCCAACACAGTTTGGTGAGTATTTACTTGTGATAATGATGGCAAGTTTTTATAGTGGCATGGATAAAGTAAGAGCTATGTTTAGAAGATAAAGTAAATGCTAAAAATTCCATGTCAATCTGATAAAATAATATCAAGATTGACAATGGAATGAAATATTATAAAGTTCTTTCTAGTTCTTTGATATTTTTTACTCTTATTTCTTTAGAAGGATGTGAATCTCCTAAAATATCATCAATTTTTGTAGTTTTTACAGATAGTTTATTGATATTTTGAATTAATTCATTTGCATATTTTCTTTTGTTATTTTTATTTATTTTTACCATTGTTTTTAATCCGCATGCATCTGCTTCAAGTTCTTGTTCATTTGAATAGTAATTAAAAAAGCCTCTTACTAAAAGCATGGCATTTGATAAATCTGCATTTTGTACATAATCTTCGTCATTTATATTTTTTATAAACTTTACTATATCTTCAATTGATGAATATGATTTAATTAATTTATATTGTAACTCTTTTGCTGCATGTCTTTTAGATATATGTGATAACTCATGAGCTAAAATTGTTTTATAATTATTGCTTTCAAGTAAATTTTGACTAATAATTAGATGACCAAAAGGCAAGGCTTCAGCAACATTTTTTTCAGTTGTAATTGCTACTTTTAAATCAAAAGGAAAATTCATGTCTTTATTGCTTTTTTTATATTGATTTAAAAAAGAATTTACTTTTTTAAATAATCTTTTGTATCTAATATTTCTATTTGTTTCTTCAATAATTTCTGCACTTTTTCTTCTTTCATTAAAAGCCAATTGACCATAGAACTTTTCAACTTCTATTGGAATCCAAAATGAATTTTTTGCTAGATCTTTTGTAAGTTCTTTTATATTTTGTTGAAGTTCATCTTTTGAAAAATCAGAGTCTTTACTTAAATAAGAAGAAATTGTACTACTATTTGAAATTGTATGTGAAGTAGCTATAGATATAGCTGATTTATAATTTACTTCATACGATTCAAACATTATTTTACATTGTTTATCTACATTAGTTGTTTGCCCAGGTTCTGCCAATGCTTTAATGCTTTTTTGTGCTACGTCTGTCACAGCAGATGTAATATCTGCAAAATCAAAAGCAAATAATGAATTTGCTAATAAAATAGTAAAGCCAAGTTTTTTAATCATTTTGTATTCCTTTTAATAAATTATTTCTATCGTAAAGTAAACCATATTGGTCATATATTATACTTTTTATATAAAGTTTTGAATTTGAGTTATTCATTTTTGATGTTAGTTTTTTAATCTCTTGAAATATTATATTTTGCTCTTTTTTACTTAATGTACTAAAGTCAAATGATTCATTATTTATCAATATTGTATATTTATTGTTATATTTAAAAAGTGAATGTTTTAATATTAGAGATTTTGATTTTAATTTTTTAGAATATATTCTTTTTCCATTTTCTAGTATTTTAATTGTAGAGTTTATATTGTCATTAAAATCTATTTTTATATTTTTATGTGGTTTAAGAATAAAACCTTTTGGAATAGTACTATTTGTTTCTTTTGAATTTGAAAATCTTTTAATTCCAAAACTTACCTGTTTTGATGTGTTAAAAGATAAAAGACGTGAAAACTGTATTGGTTCATCTTTTATCTTTTTTGTATCAAAGATATCATTTTTAAAAAGTTTTTTGCAGTCTAAGTTTGTGTCAATAAAATAGCAAATATTTATTTTTGTTAAAGCTTTTATCTTTTTACACTCTTTTATTTCAAATGCTGATATCTCTTCACCATCACAAATAACTTTGTTATTTGAATTACCCAAAAACATTACTGTTGCATTTATATTCAAACTAATAAGTAATAATCCTAATATATATTTCATTTAAATCCTTTTATAAAATTTCATTTAAAAAAATGAATATAATCCTAAAATAATAAAACAACTTCTAAGAAAATAAGCAAACCAAGCTGTTTTAAAACTATCATTAAAATCTTTTTTCTCAGAATTTATTACTAAATCTATAAACATACCAAGAATAATTGGTACAGGATTAATCCATACAAAAAATTTATGGAAAAAAATACTTGAAATAGATAAAGAGATAATTATAAATAAAAAGAGTATGATAATTAATGATAGGTTATAAATAGTATTCATATTTTGAGTTTTTGCAATAGATTTTTTTCTTAAAATAAAAGATATAAAAAAACCAAATAATAAACCATTTAGTATATCAATTATACTTGTATTTAAAAGGTTTGCATATTCAATAGGATGAGTTATTGAGTAATAAATGGCATTTAAAATCTCTACACCAAATCTTTCACTATATGGTGTTTTATATATATCTGTAAACCCATATCCTCCACCTAAGAATACTGTTTTATTAGATAAGTCATATCTTTTTATTTCAGACATACTATTTAAGTAAATAGTGCTATGTGTTATTTTAGAATAGTTTACAGGTATCTCTTTTTGATTTGTAAAAAGCTTTTTATTATTAGTTAAAACTTCACTAATTGATTTTGTTTTTAAAGATTTACATATACTACTATTTTGTGTATATGCAACACGTGAAATATGGTTTTGAAAATTATTGTATTTTAAAACAAGTCCTATTTCAGAAGTAATAAAAGGAATTGCTAGTTTTATATTGCTTTTACAAATATCTTTAATCCATTTTTCTTGATTTTTTAGATTTGAGTTTGAAAAAAATGCAAAAGGTAAAACTATATTAATCTCTTTTGAAATTTCTTTTAAATATTTATATAATTCAATTTCATTTTTTGTTTGTTGTAAACTATTTGGAGAAATACTAAAGTCAATAATAATTGCTTTAGGTTTTTGTTTTGTAATATTTTTTATTAAATTGTATAGTTTTTCTTTATTTAAAGGGGAAGTTGAATTAAACTCTTTTTCATAAAACTCATTTGTAATTAATAATGTAAGAGAATCAGAATTATTGTTATAAACTTTATTTTTAGTCTCTTTGTCAATTGAATTATAAATGTTTCTTAGTGTCGCAGAGTGAATTATCTCTAATAAATTTAATTTATTGTCTAATAAAAATACGATACCACTTACAAAAAGAAATGAGAAAATAGAATTTTTAACTATTTTAAAATAATTCATTTAAATTGTAGCCTTATTTTTAATTAAACTAAATAATAGCAAAACAATTATAAAAAAATTATTTTAATCAAAAAAAAATTTAATAATTTTTAAAATAACACTATATAGTTATTTTAAATGATTAAAAAGTAAATTTAGAAATTATTTAATAAGGTTATTGAAGCTTGAATAGTTTTATAAAGCATAATTATTAATATTGGGGCAGATGAAGAGTAAGGAAATATTGATGATTTTAAAAACAAAAATTAAATTATTATAAATTGATACAAACCACACCCACCAATTACTATTGTTGTTTCTAAATATTTTTGTACCTCAATATGTACCAATGATAATTGTTGCATACTTTTCTTTTTATCATCTTGTGAAAATTGATTTTTCATTGCACGTTCAATATCAATTGGGTGAGTTCCTTCTGATTCAATTTTATTTGAGTAGTAAGAGTTTATAGTCCGTAAGTTTTCTTTTATTGCATTAATTATATGAATATTTAAATTTCCTGTTAACTTAGCACTTTCAATTATAATTTGTTCTGCTTTATTAAGTATCTCTTGTTTTAAAGGAAAATGTTCTGATTGTGGTATAGTTGAAGTTGTGTACATTCGTAACTTCTTCATATAAAAAATCGTATATTATTCATGTTATTTTTAATTAGTATTTTAAACCTTTTATTAGGGTTAATATACCATAAAAAAGATCTATTCTAAATATTTTTATTAAAATATAATATAAATTTTTTAACTTCTTTTTTAAATAAAATAAAATAGTAATTATTTCTAAAATTTAAACTAGTTTAATTTTATCCAAGCAATCAGCCTACCATTGCATTAATTCTTTTTTCTCATGTGTTATTGTTGAGAATATAATTCTAAATTCATGAGTAGTATGTTATTTTGATATCCAAGTTTCTTTTTTAATATTTCAATTGCTAGTTTTATAAAGACAAAATAAAATCTTTTTTAGTTTTCATTTTTTTACCTGATATATCTATAACTTTTTTTCAAAATTCATTTCCAATATCTGGGTAAAATCTAAAGCTCATAACTTTTCTTTAGGTTTAGCAGTTTTAATATCTTTATTTGTTAGGGATTTTATAATTTTTGACATTTATACGGTATTTATTTTTGAACTTTTGCAATTACTGTAATAAATTTTAGAAAGCATAACTATTAATATTGGTGGAGATGTCCGGGATTGAAAGATACCTAAAAATAGTATGAAAAATCTAATTTCTTTTTTAAACCCCTTAAAAAATCCTTAATGAATTTTTAAATTTTATTTTTAAGTATCTATTATATTATAATAAATTAATAAATAAAATATTTTAATGGGAGTGGGTATGAGTTTAAAGAATATAATAGAGAAAAGAATAAATGAAGAGATAAAAAATATTGACCCAAATTTTAAGAATTTTGGAGATAGTTCAAAAGCTGGTATAGGTTTTATGTTATATAGTTTAAAAACTATTTTGAAAGAACAGTCTATTGAGAATATAGAAAAAGGGATAGTTGATAGTTTATATAGAGAGGAAAAACATGATTTTGGAATTGATGCAATATATCTATTTGCAGATAATGAGTATATTGAAAACCCTGAAGAATTAGAAAACTATACTTCAGACACTAAAATTATATTTGATTTGTATCAATTTAAAAAAGGTACAGGAATTGATCAAGCTTCATTATTAAAATTTAGAGAGGGTCTTGAAAAAGTTTTTATTAATAATGATATTACATTTGATGACAATGAATATTTCTATAATTTAATTAATAATTTAGTTGAAATAAAAGAAGAGATATATGAAAAAATACATTCAAAAAATATTACAGTTCGTTTAAATATCTGTTTTAGTGGCGTTAGTGGGAATTTAAGAAAAGAGCCAATAATAGATGAAGCATTGAATAAGAATGAAGAAATTCTTAACGAAAATGGGTATAAAAATGTTACAACAATGATATATGGGGATCAAGAATTATTAGATAAGGAAAAAGAAAAAAATGAATTAGTTACTTCATTAGAATATAAAAAATCTTTTAATTATATTACTGGAGATAGTGCCGTAAACAAATTAAATGGTTATATTGCAATTGTTAATGCAAAAATTATTGGAAAGCTTGTAAAAGAATATGGTAATAGATTATTTGAAGCTAATATTAGAGACTATTATACGAATAAAAAAGGGACTAATAATAAGATTTATGAAACTGCAATTTCTAATACTGAAAGTAAGAATTTTTGGAGTTACAATAATGGATTAACAATTACATGTAGAAAAGTTGATGAATTGCCTAATGAAAAATTAAAATTATATGGATTACAAATAGTAAATGGTTGTCAAACCTCAAATACAATAAAGGATGCATTAGAAAATGATTTATTAAAAGAAGATACATTTTTATTGGTTAAAATAATTGAAACTGAAAATGATGAATTAATATATAAAATAACTGAAGCAACAAATTCTCAAACTGCTATTACAATATATAATCTAAAGGCTAATGAACAAATTCATAAAAATATAGAATCTTACTTAAAAGAACATAATATTTTTTATGAAAGAAGAGTGAATTTTTATAGAAATAAGAAAGTATCTCCAATTATTGATATAAAAAAATTGGCACAGTTGTATTTATCAATGATTCTAATCAAACCTTCAAGTGCAAGAGCGCATCCTAAGTCAACAATTAATAAAGAATATACTAGAATATTCCCAAAAATTGATGAAAATCCATGTATATCTTATGATTTATATTTTATTCCTGTTTGTGTTTCATTATCTATTGAAAGATTAATATTAAAAATTAGGCGAAAAAAAGATGAGAAATATACTCCTTATAAAATTTCATTAATGGCAAATGGAAAGTTTCATCTTTGTTGTTTATATTTATCTGAAGTTTTATTAAGTAACTACAATGAAAAAGGCATAATTAAATACTCAAAAGATATTATAAAAATCACAGAAGATGAAACAAAACTATTAGAAAAATTTGATAAAGCTTTAGATAGTTTTGAAAGATTAGTAAAAAAAGAGCTTGGGTCAAAAATTGAAATAATTCCTGCTGGATTAAGAAAAAATGAAATAGATGATGCAATAAGAAAATTCGTGACAAAAAGAAAATAGATTTATTAAGATAGGTATTATTAACCTATCTTAAAATATATTACTAATCAATTTCAAGTTAAAACTTAATCTATTGTCTTATAAATATAACCATCATTTGTTATTCCATTTTTTATTATTGTTTTTCTTTTTAATAAGATTTCTAATTGACTTTGATTCTATTTAAAGGAATCAACATAATATCTCTTTTTTCCACTCATTAATACTATCTTCATCCCATACTGTAATTCTAGGACTTAACTTAATAGGTTTAGGAAACTTCTTTTCCTTAACCCATAACCATATTGTACTTTTTGCAATACCTGTCTTTTTCATAACTTCTGTTATTCTCAAAAAATTGCTCATAATCAAATTCCTTAAAGTTTATCTGTTTAATGGAGGAAGACTTTTAGTCATCCTCAACTATCTGTATATTCTTTTTAAAAAAGAATCAAAAATCTTGTATAGAAATCTACACTATCTTAAAATTCTCACTTCTTGAATATACCAACTCATCTCCCTCCAAAATTTCCATAATCTTAGATAAATTATCAGCTCTAACAAATATGCTAAAGTCTTTATTTCTTACTTTCATTGTAAGTTCTTGTAATGTGTATTTGTAATAAAGAAGTCTGTATAAAGATAATGGAGCTAATGTTCTACTAGAATTAAATCTAATAACTCTATTCATTGAATACCAAGCATTTAAATACTTCTCTTTTTCAGAAAGTTTACTTTGTTTGGAAAGAGGTAAAGTCTTATTTATATACTTCATAATATAAGCACTTGCATTTCTAATTTTGGTTTCAATCTTGTTAGTTCTAGGATTAAACAATCTATAAAAAGCTTTTACAACTCTATTAACAGCAGATTTAGGAATAAACATAAGTATATGAGTATGTGGAGTTCCATCTTTGTGTGGCTCATTTACTCTATAATATATTCTTTCATCTTTTGAAAGTTCTTTTAAACTTCTATCATGTCTTAACTTTGCAAATATTTTAGTTAATTCTTTTGTAGCAGCTCTTGGAGTTACTCCATTATACAAAGGATTATAAATAAGTTTTTGAGTAATCCTATGTGTTTTCATTTTATGATATTCACTTGGAAGTGTAATTGTCATAAAAATTGGAACTAACATTTTAGACTCTGCATCATTAACTAAAGTATTGATTCTATTTTGAATCTCTGCATAGTATCTATGTGCATTATGATTAGCTGACATAGTAATATCTGCTAATGGAATAAATTGCTCTGTAATTTTGTCATAAAGACAAGTTTTATCTAGATACTCTTTTTGTTTTTGTCTATGCATATTGACTATATGAAAATCGTATTCAGTTAAACCATAGTATTTAATATCACTAAGATATTCTATCTCCTGATGATTTTCTGATATGTCCACAACTTTTTTATAAATAGTCAAGGGAGTTGATGAGGAAGAAGAATGTAAGTAGAACTTACAATTCTTCAATTCCTCATTAATATTAATATCTTTTTTCATTAAATTACCTATACTGCTGTTAGTGATATAGGTGAATTGGAATATAACTTACAATTGACTTGTATATCTTTACCAATATTTGATTTATATTCTGTAATCAAATCTTCTTTAATATTTATATCAAAAAGTTCTTTTTTTGTTTGTCCATTTTTTAGTTTAACATCAGCTATAATTTGTATAGCAAATCTTTTTGGAGATGCTTCTCCTGTTTCTTTATTAATAAAAGCCTCTTTCTCATAAACATCAATTACTTTTCCTTTTGTAATCACAATCATTTTATCTCCTTTATTTTTTAGTTTTTTTATTGTTTTTATATATTCTTACATTGACTCCTCCTTACTTTTAAAATTAATAATAGGAGCTTGAATAAGTACTTTATCACTAGTTATTCCATCTTTATATATCATTCTTCCTCGGGGGAATGAGTCAGGGTCAATACGTGTGATTTTCTCAATTGATTCTTTAATACCAATGGTGTTATTTATATTAAAATCTGAGTCAGTCTTCATTAGAATTTTACTTTGGCAATTAGCAACTACTCCACTAGCAATAGAATCCGTTGTAATTTTTTGTGCATATAAATGGCCAATGATTTTCGCTGCTCTACCTTTTTGAAAAATTTCTATTAGTAAAGCAAAAATTTCATCTCTAAGCTTTTTATTCGGATGAGTTCCAATTGTGGCTATTTCATCTACTATAAGAAAGATATACTGACCATCATAAATTTGGTCACAATTTTTTTTCATAACCACGAATCTATTAATCATTTCAATTTTGATATTGTGTAATCTTTCTTTTATTTCTTCAATAGAATCAATGAAGTTTACTTTTGGATGTTTAGTATATCGATATAGTTCAGTTCCTTTTAAGTCTATCATCTCAATTGAGTTAACAAAATCAATGTTAATAAAGATTGATTTTAGAAGATGGTGCATTAAATTAGATTTTCCACTACCACTTTCTCCACACACAAGTAAATGGGTGATTTTTAATAAGTCTATATAGTATATGCCATTTTGTGAACGACCGATATTTATATATCCTTTTTTATAATCAATTTCTTCAAATTTATAAAATATTGGTAGCTGAAAGAATTGAATCTGAATAGATTTATTACCATATGGTTTAATATCTACTTCATAGTTTTCTGATAAATCTAAATATTGAATAATTGCATTTTTTGAATTTTCATATTTTTCAATATCGATTGAAATAGAGTTTTTGTAGTAAATAGTATTAAAAGAGTGTTTAAAAAACTTATCATGACTTGTTCTAATTTGTTTGTCTTGCCACTCATATTTACGAATTGGATTAAATAGATTTAATGCATATGGCATATTAATTTCTTTATGGTAAGAAATAACCTTAATTAATGTGTAAATATTAATATATATTAAACCAAAGACTAAAAATAGGCTATATAAAAATAAATTGCTTTCTACAAATGAATTAAAAAATACATTAAAGTTATTTGACAATGAATTTGAGTATATTAGAGACTTAACAGAGGTAAAAACGAAAGGATTTACAAGTTGATTGTAGTCAAGATTAATTAAACCAAAAACTAAAGTTGTTACGATTAAAAAGATGATACTTTTCAATAAACTATTTCTTATCAGAAAATCAATGATTCCCATTACATATCCTTTAAATTTATATTAATGGAATGTTATAGTTTTCTTGATTCTTTAAATAGGAATTTTTTTTATAAAAAACTTCCTTGAATTCATTTCATTAAGTTTTTATAGATTATAATCTTTTATGAATATATATTATTTAAATGAAGAACCGTTTTATTTTAATGATGAAATAGATGATTTTAAAATTATTTATGTGTGCTTGATAGATATTGAAGTGGAAGAGCATATTAAAAAAATTTTTGAATATAGATTTGAAACAGTAAATGGTAAACTAATTTATGACTATAATGATATAAAAAAGAATATAGACTTTATTAATTTTATGTTGTATAAACATTTATGTGATGAAGTTAGTTTTATTTTTGATAAAGCTTTTTATCATTATTGTAAATATTCAGAAAAAGATGAAAATCATATTATTGCTTATGAAGAAGATATTCGTGAAAACCTTGTTGTAAAGTATTTTAATTGTGAAGATAAATTTACATTTAATGAATTGCTTATTTTTTTACAAAATATATTACTTGATAGATTAAATATAGAAGAAAAGTTCTATTTTGTAAAGAGTATAATATTTAGAGAAAAAGTTTTTGATTTTAATGCTTTTATATTTTTTTTAAAAAAAGATTTAAATTCTATACAAATGAATGATATTAAAAAAGCTAATAATCAAGAAAACTTTATATTAAATATTTCATTTAATCCTTTTATAGATAAAAAATATGATATAAAGAAAATAATAGATGAATTATATTATATGTCACCAATTGAAAATTTAAAAATAAACAACAAAGAATATATGTCAAAAGTTGATAGGTTAAAAAGAATATTTGAAGTGTATTATTTAAATCAATATATTGGAATTAAATCCACAAGAATAATTTATAAAGAGTTGAGAAAAAAAGGTTATATTTTTAACAACTATATGAATAGAAATGATTTATCAGATCTAACTATTGAGTCAAATGATGGCAAACATCAAGTACAACTAGATTTAAACTATATATTAAATGTTCAAAAGCTTGAAATATTATTTGATTTTAAATCTTAAATATAATTATCAATAAAAATTCCTTATTACACTTTTTTAATACATTAATGAAATTTTATATTATCTAAAAAATTTGAATACCATTCTATTAAATTTCTCATACTTTTTTTATAAGAAGCTCTATTATATGCATCTTTGATTTTATTTTTTTCCTTGTGTGCAAGTAGTGCTTCAATAACTTCTCCTGTAAATTTATGTCCAGTTTCATGATTTGCATTTTCATAAGCTATTGTTGAAAACATACTTCTAAAGCTATGAGGAACAAATTCTTCTTTTGAGTAACCCATCCTTCTAAGTGCAGATATTAAAGTATTATCACTCATTGGTCTATTCTTATCTCTAAAACTTGGGAATACATATTTCCCATTTCCTGAAAAATGTTTTACTTCATTTAATAGTTCCATAACTTGTATAGATAAAGGAAGTGTAAATTCTATTTTTGTTTTCATTTTATTTGCAGGGATAATCCATTCTTTTTTTTCAAAATCTATTTCACTCCATTCCATATGTCTTATATTGTAACTTCTTACAAAAACATAAGGCATAATTTTTAAAGCCATCTTTGTTGTGTAATCTCCTGAGTATTCATCAATTGCTAAAAGTAAACCTTTTATATCTTTTTCTTTTGTAAAAGTAGGGTAGTGTTTTTTTTCAGTTTTTCCAATAATAGTATTTTGCTCTATATCTGTTATAATATTATGCGGAACATATTCTAATGTTACTGCATATTTATAAATTTTGTTTAGTAACATATATACTCGGTTAGCAGTTTCAATTATCCCTTTATTTTTTAAGTTTTGTAATATTTCAATTATATTTAATCTTGTAACCTCTTCAATTGACTTATATTTAATAAAAGGATAAATGTAATTTTCTAATGCTTTTCCCAATTTAATATGATAATTCTCAGAAACTTCTGATTCATAATTGTCTAGCCATTTTTGGGAAACTTTATAAAAAGTATTTTCTTTTTTTACTTCTTTTATTTTTATTTCTTCTTTTTTTTGTTTCTTTAATTCATTTATATTTATACCATCTGCTATTAATACTTTTAATTCTTCTCTTATTTCTCGTGCTTTTGCAAGTGTAATAGTTGGATAAGTACCTATTGCATACTCTTTTTCTTTATTTAGATATCTATATTTTAATATCCATCTTTTACTTCCATTCGGTAAGATTAATAAATTTAATCCCCCTCCATCACTAAGTTTATACTTTTTTTCTTTTGATTTTGAATTGTTAATTTCTTTAACTGTTAGCGGTGTAGTAAGTCTTGCCATAAAAACCCCTTATATTTAGGGGTTAATTTTTTCTTTTTAGGGGTTTTATAAATAGACCCCTTAAATAACACCCTATAATTTTTAGATAGATATAATTTTGATTATATTCTAATAGATTGATAAAGTCAATAAAAGTTCCATTTTATAAGGGTTTATTAGAGTTGTTTGGATGTTTATATATTATGTAATGGTGGAGATGTCCGGGATCGAACCGGAGTCTTAAAACATTTACTCTTGACGTCTACATGCTTAGTGAGGTTGAAAAATTTCACTTTCTAGCAGCTCAACCTGCAAGGCAACTAAAAAGCTAAGATTTTAAAGTGTCCTTTTAAAGTCAAATCAATCCTTTAAAAGTAATCTATCTAGGGTGAACCCGCGATAACCTACTTAGATAGAATCAGTAGTGCGAGTCTCCAAAGACTCAACCCGAAGGGAGTCTATAAGTTGTTAAACTTACGCAGCTTTTGCGTAAGCTGGAGCGTAATTTGTATTGTTTGCGTCTAAAAAAAATGAGCCGCGTAACGGCATGCTCAGGCCGACATGCAATCAAGCCTCAATGCTCTAATCGAAGCCATATCATCCCCATATTTAAGTAGTGAATTTTATCGTAATAAGCTTAAACTTAATATAAATATGAAAATCTTTATTTATCTTTAGTTGATTCTGCTACTTTCAATTATAATTTACTAAAAAAAGTCTATAATTGCGGATATTTTAATTGGAGATTTTAAATGGATAAAAAAGGTATTTTAATCATTGGTGCTGGTGGAGTAAGTAGAGTTGCCACGGTAAAGTGTGCTATGAATATTGATACATTTGAAAAGATAACTTTAGCTTCAAGAACAGTTTCAAAATGTGAAGATATCGCTAAAGATATTAAACAAAGAGTTGGAGTTGATATTGATACTGCATCTATTGATGCTGATAATGTTCCTGAGCTAATAAAACTTATTGAAAAAGTAAATCCTAAGATTGTATTAAATGTAGCCTTACCTTATCAAGACTTAACTATTATGGATGCTTGTACAAAAGCAGGTGTTGATTATGTTGATACTGCAAATTATGAACATCCAGATGAGGCCAAATTTGAGTATAAAGAGCAATGGGCAAGAGATGAACAGTTTAAAAAAGCTGATGTTATGGCTTTATTAGGAAGTGGTTTTGATCCAGGTGTTACAGGTGTATTTTGTGCATATGCTCAACAAAATCTTTTTGATGAGATTCATTATATAGATATTATGGATTGTAATGCAGGTGATCATGGATATGCTTTTGCTACAAATTTTAATCCTGAGATAAATCTAAGAGAAGTATCTGCAAATGGAAGATATTGGGAAGATGGTAAATGGATTGAAACAAAACCTTTAGAAATAAGAGTTGACCATGATTATCCAGAAGTTGGAGTTAAGCCCTCATATCTTTTATATCATGAAGAGTTAGAGTCTTTATCTAAAAATATTAAAGGTTTAAAAAGAATTAGATTTTTTATGACATTTGGAGATTCATATATAGCTCATATGAATTGTTTAAAAAATGTAGGTATGTTAGGAATTGAACCAGTTATGCATAAAGGTGTAGAGATTACTCCAATTGAATTTTTAACTACACTATTACCAGACCCTGCAAGTTTAGGTCCTAGAACAGTTGGTAAAACAAATATTGGGTGTATTATTGAAGGTCTTAAAGATGGAGTAAAAAAGAGAGTTTATATTTATAATATATGCGACCATCAAGAGTGTTATAAAGAAACAGGAGCACAAGCTGTAAGTTATACTACTGGAGTACCTGCTATGATTGGAACAAAAATGTTATACAAAGGTATATGGAAATCAAAAGGCGTATTTAATATTGAAGAGTTTGAAGCAAAACCTTTTATGGATGAATTGATGACTCAAGGTCTTCCTTGGAAAATATTAGAATTACCTGTAGATTAGTTTTTATTTAAGTATTTATAAGTCTTAATTAAGTCATAATAAACAAAACATAAAGGAGTCTATTATGCAAAAATATATCTGTACAGTTTGTGATTATGTTTATGATCCAGAACTTGGGGATCCAGATGGTGGGATTGAGCCTGGAACATCTTTTGAAGATATTCCAGATGATTGGCAATGTCCTGACTGTGGAGTAACAAAAGAGGACTTTGAAGCAATTGAAAATGATGAAAACAGTTAATAACATAAATGAATTACCAAGTCCAAGTTTTGTTTGTGAAGAAGCTTTATTAGAAAAAAACTTAAAGCTTCTTTCTCATGTACAAAAAGAAGCTGGTGTGACTATTCTTTTGGCTTTAAAAGGATTTGCTTTACAATCTACTTTTGAACTATGTGGAAAGTATTTGCAAGGTTGTTGTGCATCAGGACTTCATGAAGCTATATTGGCATCAAAAGAGTTTAAAAAAGAAGTGCATACATATTCTCCTGCTTATAAAGAAGAAGAGATTGAGCAGATTGTATCTTTATCAAATCATATAGTATTTAACTCTTTTAACCAATTAAAACAGTTTAAAGAAAAAGCTTTGGGTAAAGCTTCTATTGGTCTTAGGGTAAATCCAGAATATTCATCTGTTGAAGTTGATTTATATAATCCTTGTGGTGCTTATTCAAGATTAGGAATTACAAAGAAGAACTTTTTAGAAGATAAATTAGATGGTGTAGATGGATTACACTTTCATGCTTTGTGTGAACAAAATGTAGATGCTTTACAAGGAGCTTTGAAGAATTTTGAAGAAAAATTTGGCAAGTATTTATCTTCTATGAAGTGGGTGAATTTTGGTGGAGGACATCATATTACAAGAGAAGATTATGATGTTAAAGGACTTATTGATTTGCTTAAAGATTTTAAGCAAAGATACCCTCTTTTGAAAGTTTATTTAGAGCCAGGAGAAGCAGTAGGTTGGCAAACAGGGTACCTAGTGGCAACTGTTTTAGATATCGTAGAAAATGGAATGAAAATTGCTATTTTGGATACCTCTGCTGAAGCACATATGCCAGATACTTTAGCTATGCCATATAGACCTGATATAAGAAATAGTGGTTTAGCAAATGAAAAAAAATATAGATATAGATTAGGTGGGAATACTTGTTTAGCTGGTGATATTATAGGAGATTACTCTTTTGATAAGCCTCTAAAAATGGGGGATAAAATAGTTTTAGAAGATATGATACATTATACTATGGTTAAAACAACGACATTCAATGGAATTAAGTTACCATCAATTGTTATAAAAAAAGACAATAGTTGTTACCAAATTGTAAAAAATTTTGGATATAATAATTATGAGGCAAGATTATAACTAGAGGATATATTGTATGGGAAGAGATAGAAGTATTATAAATGAAGAGTTCAAAGACCAAGAAGAAATAGATACAAATAAAGATGAGAAGCATAAACCAAATAACTTTTCAAGAGAAAGAAAAGATATGAAAAAGAAAGGGAAAAAAGTTCAAATTTGGGTTAAAAAAGAGACTTTAGAGTATGAAAAAGAGTTAACAACCTTACAGATTGAACTTTTGAAATTTCAAAATTATGTAAAAGAAAAAGGTCTAAAAGTTCTTATGGTTTTTGAAGGAAGAGATGCAGCTGGAAAAGGTGGTACGATAAAAAGAATCACTGAACATTTAAACCCAAGAGGTGCAAGAGTTATTGCTTTAGAAAAACCAAGTGATATTGAAACTACTCAATGGTATTTTCAAAGATATACAAAGCATCTTCCAAGTGCTGGAGAAATAGTTTTATTTGATAGAAGTTGGTATAACAGAGCAGGAGTTGAACCTGTAATGGGATTTTGTACTACAGCAGAACATCATGAGTTTTTAAAAGAAGTTCCAGAGTTTGAACAAATGCTTGTAAAATCTGGGATTACTCTTTTGAAATTTTATTTTTCAGTTTCAAAAAAAGAACAAGCAAGAAGATTTAAAAAAAGAGAATTTGATCTTTTAAAACAGTATAAATTATCTCCTGTAGATAAAGAGTCACAAAACTTATGGGATAAATACACTGTTGCTAAATTTTCAATGCTTATGGCTTCAAATACGGATATGTCACCATGGACAATAATAAGAAGTGATAATAAGAAAAAAGCGAGAATCAATTGTATTAAACATATTTTAACGCAAGTAAAATATCCTAAGAAGATTGATTCAAAAAAAATAAAAGTAGATCCAACTATAGTAATTGATGGAACTAGAGAAATAGAATTAATGGAAAAAGAAAATAAATTTGCAAAGGCTGAATAAAGATGAACTTAAGTGATTTTGAGAAAACAAACTATAGTGGATTGTATGTATCAAAAGTTGCCCATCCGACTTTTGGAAAAAAGTATATTGCAAGATTCCAACATGAAAGAAAAAGATATGTTAAGGTTTTAGGATATACAAAAAAAGATAATCTTACAAAAAAAAGCGCTTTAAACTTGATGCAAAAGTTTAAAGATTCAATAGTTATACAAGAGAAAAAAGAAAAAATTGAAGTAAAACCAAATAATGATAATATTTGTGATAATGAAAAACTAGAAAAGATACAAGAAGAAAATAAATTTTTAAAATCATTATTAGGTGACTTTGAAACTTTAGATTCAGAAGTTATAAAAGATGGTGTTCAAAAACTATATGATGCAGAAGAGTTAAAACAGTATCAAATAGAGCTTATTAAGCTTCAAAATTATCTTGAAAATGAAAATAAAAGAATGATTATCTTATTTGAGGGTAGGGATGCATCTGGAAAAGGTGGTGCTATTAGACGAATTACAAGATATATGAATAACAAACATTATAGAGTTGTAGCTCTTGGTAAACCAACTGAAACACAAAAAAACCAATGGTTTTTGCAAAGATATATTGAACATTTTCCAACAGGTGGAGAAATAGTTTTATTTGATAGAAGTTGGTACAATAGAGCTATGGTTGAGCCAATCTTTGGATTTTGTACTGAAGAAGAATATGAGATTTTTATGGAAGATGTTGTTAATTTTGAACAAGATTTAGTAAGACAAGGTATGGTTTTAATTAAACTTTATTTTTCTGTGTCAAAAGATGAGCAAAAAAGAAGATTTGATAGAAGAATAAATGATCCTTTAAGACAATGGAAATTTTCAGAAGTTGATATGCAAGCACAAGATTTATGGACTGAATTTTCTGACAAAAAATATGAGATGTTAAGAAGAACAAATTCAAGAAGTGCACCTTGGCATATTGTAAGAAGTGATGATAAACACAAAGCAAGATTGGAAGCTGTGAAAATTATTTTAAATTCTATTGATTATGATGGAAGAAACTATGCATTAGATTTTCAACCAAATGAGAAAATAAATATCTCTGTTCAAAAAGAGCTAATGCAAATGAGAAAATCTCAAAACTATTAAGAAAAAAGCTTTTGCTTTTTTCTTTGGAAATATATTGAAAAAAAAATACTTAATACTTCTATTTACTATTTTGCTACTATTATTAGCAATCTTATATATATCTAAACAAAATAAAAATAGTTTAATATATAGTTTTTATCACTGGGAAAATAGTTATAATATAAAAGAAAATAAAGAAAAGCTTTATATAAAAGTTCTAGATATTGATTATTCTAATAAGTTAGAAATTATAAAAACAAGATTTAATGTAAAACCTCCAAAAAACTTTATTCCCGTAATTTATATAACTAATAAAACAATGAAAACTGTAAAAGCAAATAAATTAGTTTCAAAAGTTTTAAAAGCTTTAGATAGTTATGATTTTACTTATGATGAATTGCAAATAGATTGTGATTGGTCACTAAATTCAAAGGCTAACTATTTTAAATTTTTAAAGCTTTTAAAAACAAATCTTAATAAAAAACTTAGTGCAACTATAAGGTTACATCAAATTAAGTATTATAAAAAAACTGGAGTGCCTAGTGTGGATTATGGTTTATTGATGTATTATAATATGTCTTATATTGGAGATTACAATACAAAAAACTCAATTTTAGATAATACTATTGCAAAAAAATATCAATATAATTTTGATAAATATCCTTTAAAACTAAAACTTGCACTTCCTTTGTATTCTCAAGCAGTACAATTTAGATATAAAAAGCCACTTGATATTTTTGAGGGTACAGTTCAAACTGATTTTGATGAAAAATTTGAAAAGCTTAAAAATGGGTATTTTAAAGTTTTACAAAGTCACTATTTTAAAGGCAGATATGTTTATGAAGGTGATATTTTTAGGTTTGAAGATTCAAAAAAACAGGATTTAAAAATTGCATTAGAAGATTTTTTTAAAATTAGTAATAATAGATTTGATGAGGTAGTTTTTTATACAATAAAATATAAAGATAAGTATGATTTACAAAAGTTACTAAAAGGTATATAGATGATTATTCGAACATTTTTTATGATAATACTTCTCAAAGTATTTTTATTTTCGTGTGGTGGATTTTGGTATGATGATGGAAGGTTTTTATTTTTAGAAAAAAGAGATTATCCTTTTGCAAAATATGAAGAAAACTTGGAGTTCGCTTCAACTTATAATACAATAATATATGATTATAGAAAAAGAGCAAAAGAAGCAAATTTAAACTTATGGCAAGAGCAATTACATAATAAACTCTCAAAAGAACAAATTGAAAAAATTATTTATAAGAATAAGCAAGTTGATTTGATAAAAAATGAAGATATATTAAGATATTTGGCTTTTGTAAAAAAGCAAGAGATTCATGTATCATCATCATTTTATAACTACTATTCAAAAAAAGAGAAAGAAAATGCTATAAAACCAGAGTTTTTAATAGAAGAAGCTTTGGAAAGTTTAGAAAAAGTACAATCTAATTATTTAAAGAAAAGATATTTTTTTCTGGCTTTGAGGTTGGCGCATTATAAAAACTTAAAACCTTTGGATATTTATAATACATATAGCTATCTTTTAAAAGATAAAAATAAAACTATTGTTGATGATTGGATTCTTGGAATTTATGCAGGAGCACTTATTAAAAAAGGTGAAATTGTAAAAGGAACTTATGAGTTTTCAAAATTATTCTCAAAAGATAGAATCAACTGGCATTTAGCCTTTTATAATTTTAAGCATATTAAAACTCAAGAACAGTGGGATAAGTTAGTTAATCTTAGTAAAAATAAAGATGATATAGCAAAACTATATGCAATAAGAGGTTTAAGTAAAAATGCAAATATTATTCATGAACTTAAAAATATTGCAAAACTTGATATAAATAGCAAATATTATGAGTTGCTTTTATATAAAGCATTATTAAAATCACAAACTTTTTTTGATATTGAAAATGATCTTTATGGGAAAAATGAAAAGATTGATTATACAAACTTTATAGACTATTTAAAAACTGTAAAAAAAGATGATATGTATTTAGTAAATTTAACACTTGGTTTTTTCTCTTATTATCAAAATAATATAAAACAAGCAAAACAGTATTTGAGTATTTTAAAAGAAAAATATAGTTCTTCTCATGAAGTCCAAAATCTAGATTATATACTTTTTTTAAATGATATTAAAAAAGTAAATAGTGATGTTGAGAAAAAAATATATGAAAAATTAAATCTTTTATTAGACAATAGTTGTACTTTTAAATCTGTTGAGAAATATACTTTTTATAAGTTAAAAACACTATATAAAAATAGTAATTTAAAGTTAAAATCTTATCTTATGTCACAAATGGATTATTTTGATGAAAGAAGTTTAGATTTAAATAGAGTAAATAGAATTGATGAATTAATTAATAATAAAACAAATAATAGTTTTGAAAACTATATTGTTTCAAAACTTAAAAATAAAAATATTCAAAAAACACTTGAAAATGCAAAAGTTTATGGATTGATAAACAACTTTAAATTTAAAGAAGCATTAGATACAAATAGTGAAATTTTAAATGATAAAGTAACTTTTAGTATTTTTGAGAACTCAATAAAAGGGAATAATAGAAAAGGTGAAAAGTATCAAGAAACTATAAAAGAGATTTTAGAACACATACTTAGCCTTGAAAAAATACTTAAAAGTAATCCAAATGATACTTTGACAAACTATAAGTATGCAACAGCTATTTATAATCTAAGTTATTTTGGAAACTCAACAAAATTAACAACAATTTATAAAAGTAGCTATAGTTTTAAAAGTTTAAAATTAGAAAAAGAAAGAATACAAACATCAATAAATCATTATAAAAAAGCATTGCAAACTTCAAAGGATAGTGAGTTAAAAGCAAAGATTTTATACTCACTTGCAAAAAATGAGTTAGCTTTATATGATTTAAAAAATTCTAAAAAAGAGAGTTATTACAAAAATTATGATTCTTACTCATTTGACAGGTTGTATTATTTTAGTGTAAATGACTATAAAAAATATATAGTTCAAGGTTATGGAGAGTTTTTTAAAAAGCTTGAAAAAGAGTACTCTAATACTAATTATTATAAAGATTTAATTCAAGAGTGTGGTAACTTAAGATATTTTCAAAAAGTTATGCAAAGAGTAAGTGTGGATGATAGCTTTAAAAGTATAAATACAAATGAAAGAAAAGTTTTGAAATATCTAGAAAAAGATATACAAGCAAAATCAAGAAAAGCTTTAAAAGATTATGATTTAATTTATTTTTTTAAATTGACAAATAATATACCAGTTAGTAGTAAAACGGTTACTTTATATAATAATATTGCTTACTATTTACAAGAAAAAAGAAAAAGTGATGAAGCAGTATATTTATTAAATAAGGTTTTAGAAATATATCCTAAAAGAGTAGTGGCATATTATAATTTAGGTGATGCATACTGGGATAGTTATGATAGATTTAATGCAAAAAAAGCCTATAAAAAGTATGTTGAACTTATGAAAAAAGCAAATAAACAAAACAAAATTCCACAACTTGTAATACAAAGACTAAAAGGCTAGATTTATTCTACCATTTAGTCTTTTCATTTGATTCTTCATCTTTTTTTAGAAATACTTCAATTTCTTTTTTTTCTAATTGTCTTAGCCATTTTTTTTCTTCTCTATTTGAAATCTCTTTTTCACTTATTTTTGATATTTGAGATTTTTTTTCTTTACTGTTTATATTGTTGTTTTCATGTTTTTGCTCATTTTTTACTTCTTTATTTTCTTTAGCTTCTTTGTTTTTTTCAGTTTCTTTATTTTTTGAATTTTTTAAAGAACTATTCTTTTCGTCTTTTTTATTTTTAGTATTTTTATTTTGATTAGAATTTTGTTTATGATTTTCTTGCTTATTTTGTTTTTTGTTTTCTTGCTTATTATTTTCATTATCTTTACTGTTTTTATCTTTATTGTTTTTATTCTTTTCCTTATTATTTTTTTTATTACTCTTTTTAGGGTCTTGTTTTTTTTGTTTTTTCAAAGCATCTTTTACAATATCTAGATTTTGTCTAGTTTGCTTATCTTCTTTGAATTTTAATGCCTTTTCATAACTTCTTATTGCTTCTTCTAGCTGATTTAGCTTGGTATAACTATTTCCCATATTATAAAGTTTTTTAAACTCTAAGCTTTCATCTGAACTTATAACCTTTTTATAGTTTTCTAATGCTTGTTTAAACTTTTTTTGTTTATAAAGTGAGTTTGCAAGATTGTAGTAAGCTTGAGGAGTTTTTGCAACTTTTTTAAACTCTTTAGCTGCTTTTTCATAATCTTTTTTTTCATAAGCTTCTTGTGCTTTGTCAATTGTTTTAAAGTCAGTAATAGAAGCTTTTAAATCATATTGTATAAATAAAATTAAAATAAAAGGTAAGAATCTACTTTTTGGCAAAGAAGAGAATGCTATTAGCAAAATTAACAGTGCTAGGGCTAAAGGATAATAAAATAGTTCAGTATAAACTTTGAATTTTTTTGATGCAGTATTTTGTTTTTTTGAGTTGTTTTCAACTATTTTCATGATGTTTTTTACATCATAATCATCAATTGTATAGTTTATATATGCTCCATTTGTATTTAAACTAAGATTTTTAATATTTTCATTTAATGCTACAGTTACAATATTTCCATTCTTATCATTTAAAAGTTTTCCATTTTGTAATCGTATTGGCGTTCTTTCTTTGCTTGCTGTTGTTATAATATAAATATTTATATTATAATCCTTTGCAAGTTTTATCTCTTTTTCAAAACTATTTTTATCTGTTCCATCAGTTAAAATTATAAGATTTTTTGTTTGCATATTTTTTAGAAGCTTTGATGCACTTTTTATAGCCACTTGCAAACTTGAACCACTATCAAAAGTATATTTTTCATCTATTCTTGAAACTATTTGTTTAAGTGAAGTTATATCTTTTGTCAATGGAGATAAAATATAAGATGAATTTGAAAAAAGAATAACTGATGCAATTTTATCTTTAGATAAATCCAATAACTTCAAAAGTTTATTTTTTGCAAAAGTTAATCTATTTGGCTTAATATCATCTGCTAGCATTGATTTTGATGTATCTAAAGCAATTGTATATGAGATTAATTTTTGTTTTATTTCTTGTTCTTTTGGTTCTATTACAGGTCTTCCCAATGCAATAAGCATCAGTATTACTGCAATAAAAAATAGAATATTTCTTGTGTTTTGATTCATAAATTTATTGTTAACTGTAAGTTTATTTAATGCCTCTTGTGTAAAGACTTTTTGTATTGATTTTTTGTTAGTTGTGATAAAAAAAGCCAATAATATTGTTGGTATTAACATGAAAAATAGTACGTTTGGATATAAAAATTGCAACTTGTTACTCCTTATGTAAAAACCAATTTTATTAAAGCTTTAGTAATAGTTAGATAAAATCGCATAAAATTATATTTTCGGAGTAGATTTAATGGAATTTAACGCACAAAAAGTTGATGAAGCTAATGCAGTAATTACTGCAACGGTATCAAAAGACTTAATTGAAAAAAACTTAGACAAGGTAGCTAAGCAAGCTGCTAAAACACTTGATATTCAAGGTTTTAGAAAAGGTAAGGTTCCTGTTGCTATTGTTAAGCAAAGATATGCTGATAAGTTAGAGCAAGATGCAGAGAGTGATGTATTAAGAGATATTTTAGCAAAATCTTTAGAAGATTTAAATATTACAAATGATGACTTAGTTGGTGAGCCAGCAGTTACAAAATTTGATAAAAAAGATAATGGTGATATTGATGTAGAAATTAAAGTTGCTTGCAAACCAGAAGTTGACTTAGGTGAATATAAAGCATTAATTCCTGAGGTTGAAGATAAAGAAATTGATGAAAAAGAGATTGCTGAAAGATTAGATGAAATGGCTAAATCTTCTGCACCATTAGAAAAAATCAAAAGAAAAAGAATGGTAAGAGATGGTGATTTTGCAGTAATTGATTTTGAAGGTTTTGTTGATGGTGTTGCATTTGAGGGTGGAAAAGCTGAAAAGTATCCATTACAAATTGGTTCAAATTCATTTATCCCAGGATTTGAAGAGCAAATTATTGGTATGAAATATGAAGAAGAAAAAGAAGTAACTGTTACATTCCCAGAAGAGTATCAATCAAATGATCTAGCTGGAAAAGAAGCGGTATTTAAAGTAACTTTACATGAAATTCAAGAAAAAGTTGCAGCAGAAATTGATGATGAATTTGCTAAGAAAATGTTACCAAATGAAGAAGATGTAACTGTTGATACTTTAAAAGAAAAAATTAAAGAGCAACTTAAAAATGCTGAAATGGCTAAATATTATAGAGAAGAGTTAAAACCTCTTTATTTAGATAAATTAGTTGAAGAATTAAACTTTGCATTACCAAATTCTGTAATTGAGCAAGAGATTAATTATGCACTTAATAATAAAGTTAGATCTATGAGTGAAGAAGAGATTAAAGCTTTACAAGAAGATGCATCAAAAGTTGAGTCTATGAGAGAAGAGTTAAAAGAAGATGCTCAAAAATCTGTAAAAGCTACATTTATTGTTGATGCTTTAGCAAAAGCTGAGGGTATTGATGTAAGTGATCAAGAAGTAACACAAGTTATTTATTATGAAGCAATGCAAATGGGACAAAATCCTCAAGATGTATTAAAACAATACCAAGAAGCTGGATACTTACCAGCAATTAAAATGTCTATGATTGAAGATAAAGTTATTACAAAATTATTAGATGAAAAATTAGGAAAATAATTTACTAGGATAAAAGATGAGTTATATACCATACGTAGTTGAAAAAAGTGGAAGAGGCGAAAGAAGTTATGATATTTATTCAAGACTTCTAAAAGACAGAATTATTATGTTAAGTGGTGAAATTAATGATCAAGTAGCATCAACAGTAGTTGCACAATTATTGTTTTTAGAAGCAGAAGATCCAGAAAAAGATATTTATATTTATATCAACTCTCCAGGTGGAGTTATTACAAGTGGTATGTCAATCTATGATACTATGAATTATATTAAACCTGATGTTTGTACTATTTGTGTAGGTCAAGCTGCTTCAATGGGAGCATTTTTATTATCTTCTGGAACACAAGGTAAAAGATACTCTTTACCTAATTCTAGAATTATGATTCACCAACCACTAGGTGGAGCACAAGGTCAAGCCACTGATATTCAAATTCAAGCTAAAGAGATTCAAAGAATGAAAGATAGCTTAAATAAGATTATTTCTGAGCAAACAGGTCAACCTTTAGAAGTTATTGAAAAAGATACAGATAGAGATAACTTTATGAGTGCTGATGAAGCTTGCACATATGGGTTAATTGATAAAGTAATTACAAGTCATAAGTAAAACAATGATTAGAGAAGTTATAACATATCCTAACAAGCTACTTCGAACAAAATCAAAAGATGTGGAGAAGTTCGACGAAGAACTTCACACTCTTTTAGATGATATGTACGAAACAATGATTTTAGAAAGTGGAGTTGGACTTGCTGCTATACAAGTTGCAGTTCCCTTAAATGTTTTGATTATAAATCTTCCTGATGAGTATGATATTCAAAATAAAGAAGATTTAATAGAAGCAATTAATCCTGTAATTGTTGAAAAAGATGGTGAACAAGTAAATGTAGAAGGTTGCTTAAGTGTTCCTGGCTTCAATGAAGAAGTAAAAAGAGCTCAACATATAGTTGTAGAGTTTTTTGATAGATTTGGTAAAAAACATAAAATTGAAGCACAAGACTTTATAGCAGTTGCATGGCAACATGAAATGGAGCATTTAACTGGACATCTTTTTATAGAAAATTTATCTATTATCAAAAGAAAGAAGTTTGAAAAAGAGTGGAAGAAAAAGCTAAAAGCTAAAAAATAATTTTTAGCTTTTTTACTTATTAAATAGATTATAAAGCATTGTAACTAGCAATGCATTTGACAATAGCCAAATACTCCAAAAGAAAATTTTCTCAAAAGTTGTAAAAAATATCTCCTTAAATCTTAAAGGTGATGACATATAAGCTAATATTACATAAACAACTGTTGCAACTGTAAGTGCAGATTTAAATGGTGATGTAAGAAGTATCATAATAAAAGAAAAAAATGGAATAATTAAGCTTAAAGCAAAAAACTTACCATATCTTTTTCTATTTTTATCTCCTTCAAAATAACTAATTGTATGACCACAACTTGGACAAATTGTTCCTATTCTTGCAAGGATTTCATGATCACATTCTGGACATTTAATTAAAGGCATAATCTTTCCTATTTTTTGTTTAAAATACTACTCTTTAAATATTTTATTAAAATTAAAAATAGAATTAATTAAAAAACTTCAACTATCAAAATAGTTTATTATTTGTATATTCTACAATTTTTTTTGCAAGTAAAGTATTATCATTTGCAATTTCATTTGTAGTTTGTGATATTATTGAATTGGTTTCAATTTCATTATTTAAGCTAGTTACTTTTTCATTTATTTTAAAGATTGTATTTTGTTGTTGTTTTGATATCGTTGTAACTTCTTTTATATAGTTTATAGTTTTATTAATATTAGTATTTAATGTTTCATATCCCTCAATCATATTATTTGAAATTGTTTTTCCTTCATTTGCTTCTATATTAGCATCTTCTACAAGTTTTTTTATTTTCTTTGCTGCTTGAGCACTTTTTGTAGCTAAGTTTCTAACTTCTTGAGCAACTACAGCAAAGCCTTTTCCTGCTTCCCCAGCTGTACTTGCTTCAACTGCTGCATTTAAACTTAAAATATTTGTTTGAAAGGCTATTTGATCGATTGTTGTAATAGCTTTATTAATATCTTTTACTTTATCATTTATTTGTTCTATTGAGTTATTTGTTTTTGAAGCTAAATCTTCACCTTTAAAAGCATATGTAGTAAGTGTATTAGCAAGATTTGACATATGCTTTGTACTATTAAAAATACTTTCTATTTGTTTTGTAACATCTTGAATATCATGACTTGTGTCTTTTATACTATTTTTTGTAAATGTTGATGTTTCATTTAGTTTGTTTACGCTACTTAGAAGTTTAGTTGAAGAGTTCATAAGTGATTGTCCATTTGTTTTATTTTCATTTAGCATCAAAACAATTGCACTTTTTAAACTATTTATTGAGTTTATCATATGCAAGAACTCACCACTATTTTCAAGGTTATCAATTTTTATATTTTTTGTATAATCATAATTTGTATATTCTATTAATTGTTTATTTATAATTTCATAATTTTCTTTTGTATTATTAATCATATCATTTACACTATTTTTAAACTCTTCTAAGAAAGGATTAGATGAACTTTTTGTGATTTTTTTTGAAAAAACTCCTTTTTTTAAACTTTCCATAACTTCTTTTGCTTCATTTATTAGTATTTTTTCTTCTGCTTGTTTTATATTTTGTTTTTTTTCTCTTAAATCAATTATCTCTTTTATTTTTGAATATTCACTTGAAAATGATGTATTTGTGTCAAATTTAGTATTTGGATTATCCATATCTTTTAGAAAATTTATAAGTTTTGAAGATAATTGTTTTCCATTTTTTCTTTCATCAAATTCATGAAATATTAAAGCAATAGCAATTATTACTTGGATAGTTTGTGCGATTTTATTTTCTGTATAAAGTATTGCATTTAAAGGAAGTACAATCATACCAATATAATGTACAATTGTCATTCTAAAATATAATGATCTTAATGTTTGCATTTATAACTCCTAATTTTTAGAAGTATAATAAAATAGGATAATATTTGTCTTGATTATAATCAATAAAAAAGACAAACTATAAAGTTTGTCTTTAAATTTATTTTAGTTTTTGTAAGATTGCTATTAGATTTGAAGATACATCAACTAACTCTTTTGTTGCACTTAAAGTCTCTTTGGCTTTATCTCCACTATTGTGTGCACTATTTGAAACATTTGCCATTGATTGTGTTACTTCATTTACACCTTGACTAGCTTCAAAAGCAGTATTTGAAAGTTCATTTGATATATCTTCTTGCTTTGACATTGATTTTGAGATATCTGTTGACATATGAGTTATTTGTTCAATTGTAGTATCAATTTTGCCAATTGAACTTAAAGAGCTTTTAACTAAATTTTGTATTAATTCAATGGCACTTGTAATCTCTTTTGCAGCATCATCAGATCTATTTGCAAGGTTTCTTACTTCTTGAGCAACTACTGCAAATCCTTTTCCAGCTTCTCCTGCTGTTGCTGCTTCTACTGCTGCATTTAAACTTAGAATATTTGTTTGAAATGCTATTTGTGTAATAAGATTGATAGTTTCTCCAATTTTCTCTGACTCTTCATTTAGTTTCATCATAGCAGATGTTGTATCTTTTGATTGTTCTTGAGCAATCTTTGTTATTTCTTCTGCTTTTGAAGAAGTACTTGATATCTCTTTTATTGATGTAAGCATTGTTTGTATCTTTAAAGATACATCATTTACAGCTTCATTGATTTGTGTAATTGATACTGATATTTCTTCTGAACCTTTTTTTGTTACTTGAGCTTCATTTGACATTGATTGAGCAGCTAAAGATAAATTATCCAATGATTTTGTAACTTTTTGTACATTTTCATCAATATCAAAAATAAGATTTTTTCTTTCTGTTATATCTGTTGCATACTTTACAATCTTAAAAGGTTTGTTCTGTTCATCTAGTATTGGATTATATGTAGCTTGTATCCAAATTCTTTTATTATTTTTGCCAATTCTTAAATAAATACCTGAATCAAACTCTGCATTATTTAATTTATCCCAAAACTTTTTATATTCTATAGAGTTTTTATATGACTCTTCACAAAAAATACTGTGATGTTTACCTTGAATTTCACTCAAACTATAACCTAAAGTATCTAAAAAATTTTGATTTGCATTTAAAATAATACCATCTGTATTAAATTCAATAATAGCTTGAGATTTACTTATTGCTTCTATTTGTCCTGCATAATCTAATGTTTGAATTTTTCTTTTTGTTATATCTTGTGCAAATTTCACTATTTCATACACATTATTATTTTTATCTTTTACTGGAGTATATGATGCTTGTATATAAATAGCTTCACCATTTTTTTTATATCTTTTAAACTCAGATGTTTGCGTTAACCCTTCATTTAAATCTTTCCAAAATTTTTTATAATCATTGCTATTTGCATAATTTTTATCACAAAAAATACTGTGATGTTTATCTTTGATTTCTTCAAGATTATCATATCCTAAAACATTCAAAAAGTTTTTATTAGCAGTTTTTATTGTTCCATCAGTTTTAAAGCTAATAATTGCATAGTTTTCTTCTAAAGCTTTAAGTCTGGCAGAATCTTCTTTTGATGTAAAAAGTGTCATTTTAGATTTTACCTTTGTTTATTTATTTTGCATAATAATTGAAAAAACTTATAATATAAATTTTAAATATTATCTAAATTCCATAAATTATAATTTTTTAATACTAATCTTCAAATATCTTAACACTTTTTGAGTTTTAAAAAGTTGAAATTTTATGTAAAATCTAAATATAATAAATAAAATTATTATTTAGGAAATAAATGAAAATCATAAATTCAGCAACATTGCAAACTATTGAAGCAAAAAGCGTCGATGTAGAAGCATCTTTTACAAATGGCTTACCATCATTTACAATCGTAGGATTAGCATCAAATATAATTCAAGAGTCAAGGGATAGTGACAATTTTCAAAGTTAATTGTACTTTATCAAAGTAATTTGTATAATAGTTAAATTAATGAAAGTGAAATTGTAAAATAGTTTAATTAATGCTAAAAAAATAAATTTAGGAGAATTGAAATTATCATTATTATTTTATATGTTTGTTTATTATCTATATTTTAATAATTTATAGTATAAGTATATTAGTTATATTTAATGATAAATAATAATGTTGTTTTTGCTATAATATGAACAATCGATAATAAAGAATTATCATTTTAAATTTAAGTATTCAATATCTTCATTAGTTAATTCATATAATGAATAAAATATTTTATTTAATTCTTCTTCTAGCTTTGAGATGTGATTTAATCTATTATCAGTCTGGTATGAATATATGATTTCATCTACAATATTACAAATTTTATTTAATATTTTTGGGTTGTTTTTTATAGACATAATGGGTATATCTAATAAAGGCTCTTTGTCAACTTGAAAATTGTTACCTTGCATTTTTCCTTTATGTTTAAGCCAAAATGCAATTAATTTTGAGTTTAAGAGTGCTGTTAAATATTTTAAATTAATCCTTTCAGATTTTATCACATAGTATGATTGATTAACATAACTATCAAAATCAACATAACTAAAAAGTGGTCGATTTACACATTTTCTTAAAGATAGAATTTTTTCACCTTTAAAAAAGTATTCATTTCTTGCTCTATGTATTCCATATGGTCTGTTATCACTTGAAATTACATCTACAAATCTATCAAGGTGATATTTTAATTTTGGAAAATCATTCATTTTTTCAATATTCTTAAAGCTACTATCAGTATAAATAATCCAATTTAAATTGTTTTCATTAGTATAGAACCTATTAATTTCTTTTGAAGTATATAAAGGTTTAATAAGTTGCAATTCATTTTTATTTAAATTTAAATATTTTAATTCTTCTGTACATAAATTAAAAATTCCTTCATTTAATCTATAACTTTCACCTAATATTTCTAATGATTTTTTATTAACTGAATCATTTGGAGTTACTATCCCTTGTGCTATTTCTTTATTTTTATCTAATATAAAATTCTTTTTACCTTCAATCTTGTTTAGAATTTTTATGATTTTATCATCTAAGAAAACAATATTTCTATCAATTAAATTTTTATTACACACTAATGAACTATATTTTTTTGTTTTTTTATTTTTTATACCAAGTAGAAATTCTTTAATTTCCTCTTCTTTTATAGTCTTATCTAAAACTTTTGAATAGTTAGTGTAATAATTCTCTAATTTAGGTGTTTTATTTAGTGTAAATATCATCGTAAGAACATCTGCACTATCAAAAACTAAATACTCACCAAAGTCAATATACTCTTCAATTTTAGTTGTGTTTAATACTTTATTTCGGAATTTAGATGCTCCATAGTTTGATATCCAGTTGTTAGTTGCAATAAATGATATTCTACCACCTTTTTTTAATAAATCTATGCCTTTACAAGCGAATAAAAACCATAAATCCATTTTACCTTTATAACACTCTAATTTATGAAGACCATTAAAAGCTTCTTTATTATCAGGTTCTCTGATATAAGGTGGATTACCAATAATTGCATCGAAGCCTATAAACTTACCATCTTTATCTAAAATCTCTGGGAATTCAAATCTCCATTCAAATGAATTTTCATAGACTTTTTCATTATCAGCTTTTTGTATATTTTTATAGAATTTATTAATATCCTTTAGCATATCTTTTTGTAGTTTTTTTGCTTCTCTAATTTGAGACTTATTCATAATACTGTTAATATCAAATAAGCTACCAGATGTATCTGTTGTATATTTTATTATTATGTCTTTTGATAAACCTTCATACCTAAATTGTTGTATATATCCTTTTCTTACTTCTTTTTTGGTTGTATACCCATTAAGTATTTTTTTTAGATTCAAAATATTTCTTGAGTTGTTTCTTAAATCTAATATAAATTCTTTCTTCATTTCATATATTGTTTTCTTTATAGATTGTTTTATTAATTTATCATTTGTATTTTTATACTTTTTAACTATATTTTTATACTCTTCAATTTTTTCTTTTAATGCTTTTGGTACATTTTCATTATCTACTAAGGGAAACTTACTTAATAAAGAGTTGCCGACTTTTATATTTATATCTATGTTAGGCAACGTATGTAGATGTTCAAAAGTGCTATCTTCTGTATAATATGTATGTTTTAAAAGTTCTATCCATAACCTTAGTCTACAAATATTTACTGAGTTAGGATTAATATCTACTCCAAATAAACAGTTTTCTATAATCTTTTGCTTTTCTAAAAATATAGTTTCTTGAACTAAATGATTTTCAGTAACAGTTTTAGGTTTTTGATAAGTAAAATATTCATTATCAATAGTTTTAATTGCTAAATCATCATTTTCAATTAATATTTTATAGTCTCTGATTTTTTTACCATTTTTGTCACTTAATATCCCTAATTCTGATTTAAGTCTTATTATTTCGTTTAACATAGAAACTAAATAATGCCCACTTCCAGCAGAGGGATCACATATTCTTAAACTATTAATTATTTCATTTGCTTCTATTCTTTCTTCTTTTGAATTACCAATCTGATCAAATAAATCATCAATATCTTTACAGTTCCAATTTTTTAATTTATTAAATTTATCAATTACTGATTTTTCAAGTATATTTTTTGCCATAAAAGTAGTGATATAACTAGGAGTATAAAAACTACCATCTTTATATCCATTAATTTTTTCAAAAATCAATCCCAAAACAGAACTACTAATTAATTCTTTATGTTGTTCTTCTACAGTATTAATATTATTTAAACTTCCAAAACTATAAGAATTTAGAAAATTATACAAATAGTAAAGAAGATTACTTTCTCCAGTAATTTTTTTCCCATTTGAATCTTTTAAAATAGTTTTTTCAAAAAATTTAATTTTTGATGTCGAATCAAGTTGTGATATAAAAATAAGTTTTTTTTCTTCATCTGATTCTTCAAATAAAGAACTATTTAAATAAGGGATGAAGCTATATTTCTTTTTTACATCATCTAATCTATCCTTTGCTTTTTTAGAAAGTACTGCAAAAAAAAGTTTATCTAACTCATCAAAATCTTTAATAAACTCTTTTTTTAAAAAAGATAAACTTTGGTTATTTGAAAAGCCTGTTAATTGATTTTCAAAAAGTTTTAAAAATAGTATTCTATTAAGCCATACTATAATTAGAGAAATTACTTTATTAAAATTATCCTCTTCTTCTTTAGATAATTTATTATGTCTGTGAAGCACGGAATATATATTTTCAAAAAAAGAACCTGCTTGTCTGTTTTTTTGAATTCTAATAATTCTTTTTTTACCATTTACTTTATTTTCTTCTAATCCTAATATATAAAGTAACTCATCATAAAAGTTTTTATTTAAAGTATTTCCATCATTAGGAGTGAAATTTTTCAATAATGTATCAGGACTAATTAATTTATATACATTGAAAAAATTCCGATTAGAATTGCTAAAAATAAGCTCTTTTGTATTAAAATGAGTAAAATCAATTAATTCATTGTCTGTTTCAAATAAAGATACTTTTTTAGAATTATTAGCTACTTCACAAAATGGTTTTGCAATTTCATTATAAAAGAAATCCGTTTTGTTATCTAATGTTTTTTTATTATTCCAATCTAAAAAAGATTTTCTAAATTTTTTATTATTCCAAAAAAGTCTTTCATATTCAGCTGCATCAATTATAAACCAATTATAGATATTTGTTATTATTATATGTTTTAAGTCTATATTTCCTTTATTTCGTTCTCTCATAAAATATAATATAGTTTCATAAAACGATTTTCTTAAAAAATTTTCTTTTGTAACCATTTCAGTTTCATTTTTAATTCTTTTTACCTCAATAATCACTTCTACTTTGTGAGATTCATTGAAGATTGCCCAATCAATATCACCTGCCGTATTAATTTTATAATTAAATGTATTAAGTAAAAAATCTCTTATAAATGTTTTTTGATTTTCCTCTGTTTCTTCTGGATTTATACTATTTAATATTTGTAGTTGAGTAATTAAATTTTCTAAGTTCTGTTTTAAAAGTTCTTTTTTTTTCAAGATTATATTTATAAAATTGTGATTTTTAATAAAATTTGGTTTTAACATTTAAACTTTCCATAATTCTTTATTATCGCTTGTTCATATTATAGCATAAATAAAATTATTATTTATCATTAAATATAATTAATATCCTTATACTATAAATTATTAAAATACAAATAATAAAATTGTAAAGAGTTTTTAAAGAATATAAATAGTAAAGGAAAAATCCTTTACTATTTATATTCTGATGGATAAGGACATTCAGAGAATTTCCTTATCCTTTTAGAGTAATATAAATGACATCTTCCCTTGTATGATTATCCATCATATCCATTTCTTATTGCATTATCAATACAATCCGATTTATTTGAATATCCTTGTGAAGAAGCACCTACAATTCTTCCATTAGAAGCCGTTCTTCTCCATCTCCATTCATTGTTATTATCTTTATAAAATTCCCATTTGTCGTTCAAGTTACACCTCCTTTATAAAATAAATAAGTAAAAATTTTATTATATACCTATCAATAATATTATAGCTTATTAATAATTAAATAAATAATGTAATATAGGATATAGAAAAATGCTATGTTAAATAATTGTAGTTAGGATTAATTTGTATTTCTTACTAATTATATAGTATCTGTTGATAATTATTAATATTTTTATTAAAAATATAATATTTTATTTACTTATGTTAAAATTATTCTATGATTAAAAATAAAGATGTAACTATTAAAAAATTGCCATATGATGACTCAATTTATTTAGTTATAAAGTATGGTTATGCAGTTAAAATGAATATTAAATCAAGAATGCCAAATATTCAAGTTGTTTTACGAAAAGTAGATTTAATAAATCAATTACCTATTGTTGGTTCAAAAGATATCATTGTTTATTTAGCTATGAATGAATTAGATGTTGTTAGATTAGGAACACTTTGGAAAAAACAAAAATTATTAAATAATTCATGGACTAATTATAATGGATTAATGTATGATGAAAATTTAGAGTTTACTTTTGATTTTAATGAAAGATATCCTTTTACATTATCTTATTGTGATACTATATACGAATTGAATAATTCATTAGAAGATATTTATAAATTAAATCTTCCTAATACAAATAAAAGTGATATAAATAGAATTGAATTATTAAAAGAAACGAAATATGTAAAACTTATTGATTCTCAAGGTATTGTAGTTCTTATACCTTGTATGGAACTATTTATTTCTACTTACACTCCTGAAAGTAAAGGAATCAAAGAACGTTTACTTCAATATGATCTCGATACAGCAATTGAAAAATTTTTACATGTAGAAGAATGTTATATTGAAGATGATAAGTATATAGTTAATCTAAAAATGAATAATTTAGGCTATAGGAATGTATCTTTTTTAGCCTATATGAAATTAAATAATATTTCTAGACAAAGGGTTAAAAAATTATGGAATAGTTTAGAATTTAATCAGAATAAATTTGATTATAAATATCCAGTAAGATTTCCAAATGTTTTGCCATATCATCCAAATACATTAAAAATAAAAGTTGATGGATTATGGTTAAATGAAAAAGTTTTTTTAGTTTTTAGAATTGATGATAGAAATCTTCCAAATGAAATTAAAATAAAATCATTATATAAAAATATTGATATTGAAGTTTCGGAAGAGGGAGAAAAGTATTGTAATTCAAAACCAAAAGAAGAATCTGAAAATGAACCTTCTAATAATGATAACGAAGATGAAGAAAATAAAATAAATGTAATGCTTGAAACAGAGAATATGGATTTAGAACTAGATAGTGGGAATGAGACATCTAAAAGAAACTATACGCAGAAAATTTTAAGTGAAGTTGGACTATTAGGGAGTGATGTGGATATTACTTATCAAGTTATTCATGAACAACATACTATTACTAGAGAACAATTAATTGAAGATAATGAAAAAGGAGAAAATATAGGAGAGTCTGAAAATCATTCCAATCACTCCATCCAAACTTCTCCAAAAACAGCTATTGACTTATCAAGTTCTGAAAACAATTCAAATGATGATAATGAAGTTTTACATTTACATGTGGAAACTCAATTTAATTGTGAAGAAACAAAACACTTATTTGAAAGTGTAGTTTCAGCACTTGAACTTCTTAAAAAAGAAGAATCAAATTTTGGATTTCAATTTTTAGATTCAGATTTTTCAACTAATACAAATTTAATTAAAACTACTTTTTTTGATACTCTTATAGGAGATTCAAAAGTTCCCAAAGTAGATTCGTGGTATAGACTTAAACAGCGTAAAGAAAATAAATTAGTTGAATTAGGCTATCGTGAATATTTATTAGCAAAAATTACTTGGAATGAAATAACTTGTTTTTTACTCGAAATTGGGAAAAAAGATGGTGAAGGATTTTCAGGATTAGTATTCCATATAAAAAATATAAAAGATATGTCTAATAGTCTACATGAATTATTAGAAAAAGTAGTTGAGCAAAGAGGAATTTATTCTAAAAGGGATAACTCTAGAAAAGTTTTGACTCCTATAAAACTACCTGTTAAATATGAAACCTATAAACATTTAATTAAAAAATCTACTAAATATTTAAACTTAGATAAAAAGATAAAAGAAAAAATTGAAGTTTTATATGATATTAATTAATACAGAATTTATTATTTTAAAGTTTTAATTTTTTAAAATGGGATATAGAATTCATTTTTTTTAATAGTAATAATAAAACCTTCATTGTTGGATGGTTTAATGATATAACTATTAAAAGTAGTCGATATCCAATGAAAATATCCTATTAAGGAATTAATTATGTATTTGTTAGTTAATCTTTTGTCATCTAAATTATTTAAAATATAAACAACTCGTTTTTGTAATATTTGATGTGAAACTTTAGGTCTTGAAAATTTTTCTTTTTTATTTATATTTTTTAAATTAGAACTTGTGTTTTTATTTGATTCAATTAGTCTTTTTCGCAAAGCTTTAAAATTATATATATTATTTATATATGGTTTAAGTTCTAAAAATAGTTTAATAACTTCTTGATTATTTTTGGGTGTAATACTAGGTCTTATTTTTTTCATATTTCGAATTAACTTTTTATTAGAAAGTTGTTTGAGAATATATTTAACGGTAGGTGATACATTTTGAAATGTTTGTTTTAATATAATTGATGTAATACCTGTATTTTGTAAAACTTTAATTAACTCATCTATATCCCAATCAAATATTTTGCAAAGAACATCAAGTAATTCTATTCTATCTTTGATATTTAATCTATTAAATGTAGCATTGTTTTGTTTTGTAAATATATAATTTGTAGTTAAGTTTAATTCTTTAATAAGAGATGCAAATCGGTTTTTTTGCCTTAAAACTTTGTGAAAAAAAGCAAGAAAAATATGTAGTGTTAAAAATAAATCTTTTGCAGAGTTTGTTAATAATAAATTGAATTTATTTTGTGATGTGATTTTACCTGATTTAAATGTCGACAATAGTTTATTTTGAAATTTATATAAGTTATCATTGATTCTATTTGTTGTTATTTTTCTAAGATCATATCCACATTTGTTACAAATATAAATATTAGGATTAAAGTAATCAAGCTTTTGAGGTAATATTACATGGTAGCAATTAAAACAATAAGGAATAAGTTCTATTTTATGAATAGGACATGCAATAATCCATGAGATTCGCCAATACTTATTTATGTAAGGATTTTCCCCTTTTAGACATTCAGAACAAATTGAAGTACCATTTGTTCTAATTCTTCCTTTCTGCCCAAGAGGAACTAAAAAATACCATTTATTGTAAGTAGTATCTTTTAATGAAGTATTAACCTTTTTTATATAAGGCTCTAGGGTTAGTTTTTCAATTATTTTATATGGCACTTTTGTATATTTTGTTAATTTACATATTTGTTTTTCAGAAAGTTTCCTATCTAAATCTTTGTAGAATTGGCTATTTTCATCCCAAATATATAATGCTAACCCCTTTGGGTCAGTACCATTAATAAAAGAAAGACGACAAAACCAAGAAATGAAACTTTCATCCTTATATGGTTTTGTTTTAATTGGAAGCATACTCTTTAGGGCTAATAGCCTTACTTTCTTTCAAGTATAAAAATTTTTTAATTATATCAATGGTAATCTCTTCAACATTATTATGTATTGCATATGTTGCACACTCTATAAGCACTTTATGAAGATTCCCTAAATTACCTTGCGAAATATCATAAAGTAAAATAGCTTTTTCTTTTGATATAAGGTTTGATTTTTTCTTTAAGGGAAGTCTCCTTTCAAAGCTTTGAATAAGTCCTAAAAAATTTGTGTCCAAATCCCATTTTTCAAGTTTTATATGATCCCATCTACTTACATGCTGCATATCTGTATATAAAACGGAACTAGCTGATTTAGTTCCTACTGCAATCATTGGTAGCATGAGTTCATTACTAAGATTTTTTATTTGATCCATAATTGTTCTTTGCTTCATTGGCGTACCACTTAAAATATTATGGATTTCATCAAATATAATTGTTTTTACATTACATTTTTTTAAAAGATGTATTGCTTGATGCTTTAATTTCAGTGTTGGAAAGGTTGTTTTATAAGGTGCCCAAAATTGATCAAGTATAGATGTGAAAAGCTCTTTTTCCGAAGCTCCTTGTATATTTACATAAATTACTGATTTTACTAAAGTTTCTTCTCCATTTTCTTCAATGATTTTATCAGGGTTCATATTATAGAATCTTCTAGCAATTGTAGTTTTACCCATATTGGGTTCACCAGTAATAAGTATGTTTTGCATTCTATACTTTTTAGGTTTATTTATCAGTTGTAACATTGTTTGAATAATTTCATCCGCTTTAGGATATTGAATTATAAATTCTTCATTTAGTGCATAAATTCTTTCTTCTTTACTTTCTTCCATTAAGTGCAAAAAATCTTCATGTATATGGGCATAGTTATTCATTCTTTCTCCTATCCAAAGTCTGGTATTTCTTGATTCCAAATATCTGAATCAATTTTATTTTCTTTTTTTGTATTGATTGTTTCTTTAATATGCTTTGTTATTTCTGATTGCTTTTTATTGTTTTTGATTTTTTGTATATGTTTTCTATGTTTTTTCGTTTGCTGTTTTGCATTTTCAACATGTTCATATAATTCTTTATATCCACGAATTATATTATGTTCATTAAGTAGTTGGTTTTTACTTATTTCAATATTAGTTTTGATTTTTTTTAATTCAAAAAGGCTCATTTTAGGAATTTCTGTATTTGCTAATGGTATTAAATAATATTCCTGTTGAACATTATCATAAAACCATATATTTGAAATATCTCTAGGATCTCTTTTGAAAATGTATTTATTATCAGTAGAACCTTGCTGTCTTCTAGTGAGATTTTTGATGTGAGCATTAAGTACAGGCTCATAATATGTTAATCCATCAATAGTAACTCCATTTTTTTGAATAGTTCTTTTTATTGTAGGCAAAAAGTCAATAGTCATACTTAATGGACTTGATGGTATTTGGGGATAACCAATGCCTGCTGATTCAGATGTTCCAAAAATCCCTTTTCTCCATTGTTCTAAAGGTGCTATTTTTAGTTCAGTATGTATATTATGTTGATAGATTTTCGTAATGTATATTAAAAGCCATTTTTCAAAATCTGAAAATGTCATACATGCATTCCCCTCTGAATCATATGTTAATCTTTCTTTAATGTTTGAAAATGTAGTTCCTGGTATATCATGTACTTCTGTCATAGTTGTACCAATTAATCTTTCTATATGACCTCCATACTCTTTTTTACCAATAGGACGAAATTCTATGTTTATACTATTTACAAAACAAGATTCTTGAACAGAATATGATTGAAAATCAGCGCCATTATCGCATGCTATATTATCCATTTTACCCCATACATTCCATTCTGCATCTATATTAAATTCATTTAGTAGTTTATCTTTATGTAATATTGAATTAACTAAACACATTCCAACAGATATACCACTTGGATCATCCAATGATAGGTAATATCCAACTATCATTCTTGAATATATATCAATAGCTAATGTTAACCAAGGTCTACCTATTGGTAATCTATGAATATCATCTAATATTTGTAAGTCAACTTTTGTATGATCAATTTGAACAATTTGTAAAGGATAATCAGATGTATATTTATTTGGAGTAGGTCTATATTTATCATTTGCAAGAGATTTATTAGTTCGTTGTTTTAAAACTTTATATTGAGATAATTGAGAAATCCTATTTCTAATAGTTCCATCGCTAGGAAATGTTAAGTTCCTATCTAAACATTTAATTTTTATTTTATTTATAACAGATTTTATACTTGGTTTATGAATTGTCAAATAATGTTTTTCAATAACATCATTAATGATTTTTTCAATATCTTCTTCAATAAATATTGTTCCTTTTTTTCTACCTCTTTTGTTAGGAAGTAATCCCATTACATTTCCTACTGAGTCATACCCTTTTTTCCATCTATATAAAGTGGTATAGTGTATTCCAATTTCATTACTGTGTTTTTCAATATCTTTTCTACTAGCTCCTTTTATTAAGGGCCTAATTGCATTTAATCGTCTTTCTATTTCTTTCCAATCATTATCTGTAAAATCATCAATATCTTTATGTATATATCTATTATCAATAATATCCTCATTATTAATAGGTTCTAAACTTTCAATTAAAAGTCTTTTTACTTCATTTGTATCTTTGTTAACTCCTATAACCTCATGAAAGTCAATTAATTGAGTTATCTGATACGTTGCGTTATTATATTTAAAAAAATGGCCAATAATTGGCTTTATTTTCCCCCTATTAAGTTTATGTTTTTTAATACTCATATTTCAATTCCTATATCTTTATTCTCATTTAGCCAAATCACTGTACTATTTGTTAGTTTTTTAGTTAAGTCACAAGTAATAATTTTTGAATTAACTAAGAACCAAATATGTGCAATTGCATAGCCTTTTTGTAAATCAGTTGTAAATAAATGTACAATTAAATATTCTATCGTAGTATTTCCAATTAGTCTCAAATGCTCTATAATTTGTTCTACCATATCATGATTTGTATCATAATTTTTATATCTATCAAGAAAAACTATATTTTTTAATTCTTGACTTCTAATTCTATTTTCATTAAAGATTTTGAATTGATATTCTTTTTCTTTACATAGTTTGATCGCTTGTTTAAATTTAGGTTTTAACTTTATCCAATTTTTTAATATTTTTTGACTTGGTTTAACTTCAACTAATAATGGTTTGATTGATTTTTGAGGGTTTAAATAACTAGGTTGTTTAAATTCCACTAAAAAATCAGGTGTATATGTATTAGTCTTACCTTTTTCTACCTCATATTCTATAGTAAAGGGTTGTTCTGTTATATCTAAAACTCTATCATTAAAATTCATTAAATGAATAAAATCTTTTTCGAGAAGCGATTCATATTGAATAGTTTTTTCTTTTCTAAATGAATATACACCTGATACACTGCCATATGTATAACCAATTTTTCTATTCTTTGTTGATATTTTCAAATGTATCCTTTTAGGGATGTTGTAGTATTTTTAAGTGTACTTAATGAATTATTATTTTATTTTGTAGTATTTTTAAATAATTTTAACTGTACAAAATACCTATTATATAAATAAAATTGTAGCATTTTTAATTGAATCTGTCAGTAGATGTAGTGATTTAGAAGTTCAAAGATATAAAAACCGTCTTTCAGAACCATTGTTAGATAGAATTGATTTATATGTAGTGATGAATGAACCAAGTGTTAATGAAAAGGTTTATTATAATTCAATGCAACTGCATGAAAGGGTTATTTGTGCATTTAAAAAACAAAAACAAAGAGCACAAAATGATTTAAATGGAAAATTAAGTGATAAAGAGATTAAAAAATTTTGTAAATTAGATGATAGTTCAAATGAATTACTTAATAAAGCAATAGTAAATTATAAACTATCTTTTAGAAGTATTAACAAGATTTTAAAAGTATCAAGAACAATTGCTGATTTGAATAATAATGAAAATATAACAAAAGAAGATTTAATGAAAGCATTAAGTTATAGAAAAAGATAACAAAGTAAGACATAATATAAAAATGATTAGTTTACACCTTTGTAATAACAAAAATGGTATTATACAAAATTAATAAATAAGCTTTTAAAGCTTAAGGAGAATCAATGACAAAATGCGGTTATGTATCTGTAGTTGGAAGACCAAATGCAGGTAAAAGCTCATTATTAAATTGGCTTGTTGGTGAAAAACTTGCAATGGTTTCACACAAAGCTAATGCTACAAGAAAAAGATCAAATATAATAGTTATGCATGAAGATGACCAGATTATATTTGTGGATACACCAGGACTTCATGAAACTGAAAAACTATTAAATCAATTTATGCTAGATGAAGCTTTAAAGGCTATGGGTGATTGTGATTTGATTTTATTTTTAGCACCTGTTACGGATAAACTTACTCATTATGAGGACTTTTTACAAAAAAATAAGAAAAATACAAATCATATACTTTTATTAACAAAAATTGATAATATAAGTAATGATGAAGTTTTAGCTAAGATGAAAGAGTATGAAAAGCATAGTGATAAATATCAAGCTGTAATTCCTGTATCAATAAAAAAAGCAACAACTCATGCAGATATTTTAGATGAGGTTGTAAAACACTTACCTGAACACCCTTATCTTTATGATCCTGAAATAATGACTACTGAAACTTTAAGAGATATCTTTAAAGAGTTCATTAGAGAATCAATTTTTGAAAATATCTCTGATGAGATACCTTATGAAACAGATGTTGTTGTAGAAAAAGTTGAAGAAAAAGATCATATTGATGTTATTAAAGCAACAATAGTTGTACAAAAAAGTACTCAAAAAGGTATGATTATAGGAAAAGGTGCTACTGCTATTAAAAGAATAGGTAAAGATGCTAGAGTTAAAATAGAAAAACTAACAGGTAAAAAGTGTTATTTAGAACTTTTTGTTTCAATAAGAAAAAATTGGACAAAAGATAAAAAAGGCCTAAAAGACCTAGGATATGATGTAACATTATAAAAAGTATAAGTTTACCTTGCTTTTTAAAGAAAGTTTATTTTATAATTTGTAGTTTATTCGTTTGGTGTATCTAAAGTTTTAAGATACGTCGCTTTACAAAACTGTAAAGCAGTTATGATTGTGTATTTACTTTAAGAGGGAAACCGTGCAATTATCAATTATTTATGAATTAAGAGCAAATAACGTAGAAGAAGAGCATATTGAATTAATTATGCAAAAAGTTAAAAATAGGCTTTCTGAAAAGAATATTGATGCAGAACTTGAAAAATTAGGTTACTCTAAGATCTTTACTGTTGATTATGATTCATATGATGCTGATTATACTTATGATGAAGAAGATTACTAAAACTAAAATCAATATCCCCAAGGGTATTGATTTTACTAATAAATAAACTAATAGCAAATATATTATTAACTAACAAATTTTAACTACAATACTTCACTATTTAAGATTATAATGTAAAAAATTAGTGGAGCAAATAATATGAAAAAAGCCATACTATTACTTAATATGGGTGGACCAAATAATTTAGATGAAGTAAAAGTTTTTTTAAAGAATATGTTTAATGATAAAAGAATAATTTCAGCACCAAAACTAATTAGAAAATTAATTGCATTTATAATCATAAAAAGTAGATTAAAAGAAGCAAAAAATAATTATAAACAATTAGGTGGAAAATCACCAATAATTGGCTATACAAAAGAACTTGTAAATATTTTAAATAATGAACTTGATGCAGATATTTTTTATGTGATGAGATATACACCTCCTTTTGCAAAAGATGTATTACCAAATATTAAAGATTATGATAAAGTTTATGCTATTCCTTTATATCCACATTATTCAACTACAACAACTGCTTCTTCTTTTGATGATTTGTTTATAGAAGCAAAAAAATATAAAATGGAAAATAAAATCCAAACTGTACATAAATACTACTCAAATGAAAACTATAATAAAGCCATTGTTCAAAGAATCAAAGAAGCATTAAAAGATAAAAATCCAAATGAATATGAACTTGTTTTTTCAGCCCATGGTTTAACTCAAAAAATAATTGACAATGGAGATATTTATCAAAAAAATATTAAACAAAATGTTTACTATGCAAGAAAAGAGTTGATAAAGCAAGGTATAAATTTTCATAAGACACATTTAGCTTATCAATCAAGGGTAGGACCAATGCAATGGATAAAGCCATACTTAGAAGATAAATTAGCTTCTTTAAAGTTGAAAAAGGTAATTATTTATCCAATCGCTTTTACTATTGATAACTCTGAAACAGAGTTTGAGCTTGATGTTGAATACAAAGAGTTAGCATATGAATTAGGATTTAAAGAATATATTGTAGCAAAAGCTCCTAATATACTAATGAGTGAAGTAATCAAAGATTTATATAATAAGATGGGAACATAATATGAAAGATTTTGCAGTAATTGGAGCAGGTATTGGTGGAACTTCTACTGCTTTAGCATTAAATGAAGATTTTGATGTAACGCTATTTGAAAAAGAACAATATTTAGGTGGATGCTCTTCTACTTATAAAAGAGGAAAATATTATTATAATGCAGGGGCAACTACTTTTGCAGGTTACCAAGATGGAACTTTTTTATATGATTTTTTTAAAAAGAATGAGGTTACTTTTAAAAAACAATTACTTGACTCATCTTTAACTGTTTTAATTGGAAATAAAAAAATAAGAAGATTAAGAGATCTAGATGCTTTTGTTGATGAGATTAATAGTGTATTTTATCATGAAAAGAATAAGGAGTTTTATGAATTGATTTTTTCTATAACAAATAGATTTTTTCAAATTGATGATTATTATTACTCAAATAAAAATCTTTTTTCTAAAGCTAAGTCTTTATATTCATTTAAAAATCTTTTTTTTGAGTTCTCATCGCTTCTATTTACAAAAGCAGATAAATTTATAGATAAGTTTTTTAATGGCATTTCAAAAGAGTATTTAGATTATATAAATAACCAAGTATTAATTGTATCTCAAGCAAAAACAAATGAGATAAACTTTTTAACTTGTGCTTTAGCCTTGGGTTATCAGTTTATGAATAACTACTATATTTATGGTGGAATGGGAAGTCTATTTGATTCAATGGCTTTTAAAATAGATGATGTAAGAACAAATGAGTTTATACAAAATATTGAAAAAACAACTAATGGGTATATTGTTCATAGTAAAAATGAGTCTTTGCATTTTAAAAATGTAGTTTTAAATAGTTCACTTTTTGATAGTGCTCATTTATTTGAAGATAAAACTATTAAAGATTATATTAATAAATACAAAAAATTTGATTTTGGTCTATCAGCATTTATGGTTTATATGAAGCTTGATACAAATAAAACTTTTGACCATCACTATCAAATTATCTTGCCAAATAGATTAAAAAACACAGTCTCAAACTCTATGTTTGTCTCTTTTTCCAATAATGATGATGAGAAAATGAAAGGAAGTGTTACTATTTCTATGCATACAAATAGTGCATTTTTTACTACACAAACAAAAGAGAAAAAACAAGAGTTACTAGATATAATTAAAAAAATTGTATGTGAAAAGTTAAATATACAAGAAGATGAGATTATAAAATGTTTTGCAGCAACTCCTCAAACATTTAAAAAATATATTAATAGAACAAGCTTAGGTGGAATTGCAGTAAAATATGAAAACTTAGTTTATAAACTTCCATCAAATGATACTCCAATAAAAGGTTTATACAATGTGGGTGATACTACATTTGCAGCTCAAGGTTGGCCAGGAGTTATGCTAGGAGTTAGAAATTTACAAAGGTTAATATGCAAAATATAGAGTTACAAATAAGATTGAAAGATTGGTTTTTTATTTTTTTAATAGCAATATTTTTCTCAATTGTTTTATCAGTATATAGTTACTTTCTAATTGATGAAGAACTTAAAAATGCAGTTATTTTTGGTGCATTATTGGGTTTTGATATTTTTATTTTTTCAATGACATTTATTACATATTTAAATAATTATATATTGCCAAAACTTTCAAGAAAATATTGGATTTTTCTAGCTGTTATTTTCTCTTTTTTATCAGGTTTTTTAGGTACTCTTTTGACTTATTATTTGTGTAATATTTTAGATGTTTATTTACTTGAAAAGTTTAGAAATAGTTATGTGATTTTTGCGCTTTTTATAGGGTTTTTAACATATTTTGTTGCTGCACTTTTGTATCAATTTGTAAAAATGAGTAATAAAAAAGAGTATAGTGAAAGACTTTTATTAGATAGTAGATTAAAATCACTTCAAAGACAACTAAATCCGCATTTTCTATTTAATTCATTAAATTCACTAGTTGAATTGCTTCATGAAGATATTAATAAAGCAGAAGATAATTTGATGCAACTTTCAAAATTCTTAAGACAAAGTATGAAAGAGAGTGCTTTAAATAGTTTAAAAGATGAATTAGATAACCTTAAAAGATATGTTGCATTGGAGAATGTAAGATTTTCAAATAAAATAGTTTTAAATATTGATATAAATAAAGAGTTTTTAAAAAGACAAGTTCCAAAATTTTCAATACAATTACTTGTAGAAAATGCTATAAAACATGGTTTTGATAAATCAAATAAAGAGTTAATAATTGATATTTATGCAAAAGAAAATGAAAAAGATTTTGAAATTTACGTAAAAAATAATGGAAAAGCAGTAAACACAAATAGATTTGGAATAGGCCTTACAAACTTAAAAGAGAGATTACAAATTTTATGTAAGGGAAAAATTTCTTTAGAAAATAGTCAAATAGCAACTTATAAAATCACAATAGGAAGATGCAATGAAAATATTAGTAATGGATGATGAAGAACTAGCAATAAAAAGATTAGCTAGATTACTTGATGAGCTTAAATATGATTATAAAGTAGCAAACAATAAAGAAGAGTTTGATTCTTTAGATAAAGAGCATAATTTTGATATTTATATTTTAGATATTAATATGCCTGAAATAAGTGGACTAGAACTTGCACAAGAAATATTTGCATTGAATGCTCAAGCTTTTGTTATTTTTCAAACAGCATATGAAGAACATGCTTTAAAAGCTTTTGAAATTGGTGCTATTGATTATTTATTGAAGCCTTTTACAAAAGAGGATTTACAAAAAAGTATAAATAGAGCAATTTCTTATAAAAAAGAAGAAAAAGGCACTAAGTTCTTAACTAAAAATGGAGATGAAGCGTATTTATTAAAGCCTGAAGATATTGTTTATATTCAAGCTGATTTAAATGAAGTAATTTTTAGAACAAAAGAGGGCTTTTCATATTATGCAAAAAAGATATCTGATATGGAAAATTTGTTAAAATCATTAAATTTCTTTAGAATACATCGTTCATATATAATAAACCTTGATTATGTAAAAAGTATGAAAACTCAAGAACAAAGTAAGATTGAGTTTTTCTTTACAAATATAAAAGATAGCATTACTTCAAGTAAAGATGGAGCAAAAAAATTTAGAGAGTTTATTGAAAAATAAGGAGTAAGTATGCAAAGTGTTTTAACAATTGCAGGTTCAGATTCTTGTGGCGGAGCAGGAATACAAGCAGATTTAAAAACTTTTGAGGCTTTTGGTGTTTATGGAGCTTCTGTTGTTACAGTTTTAACTGCACAAAATACAACAGGTGTAAAAGATATTTTTGAAGTTGATGCCAAATTTGTAAAAGCACAAATTGATTCAATTTTAGATGATTTTGATATTAAAGTGATAAAAGTAGGTATGCTTTTTAACAAAAAAATAATTAAAACAGTAAAAGATGCAATTAAAGATTTAGATATTCCTATTGTTTTAGATCCTGTATTTGTATCAAAAGCTGGTTCAGCTTTATTAGAAACAGAAGCTATAAAAGAGTTAAAAGATTTTTGTAAATACGCAAAAGTAATAACACCAAATTTATATGAAGCTAAACAACTTTTTGATTACAATGAAAATGAAGAACATGATTTAACTAAGATTAGAGATTATAAAACAAATGTTTTAATAAAAAAACATAAAAAAGAGATAAATGATATTTTATATAGTATAGATTATTTATATACAAAAACTGATATCAAATCTTTTTATACTCCATATATTAGAACAAAAAATGTCCATGGTACAGGTTGTACTTTATCTTCTTCAATTGCTGCAAATTTAGCATTGGGTAAAGATTTGGAAGAAGCAATAAGAGTATCAAAAGAGTATGTTTATGAAGCTATTTTAAAAGCTCCAAACTTAGGTAAAGGCTCTGGGGTAATTAATCATAAAGTTTAATTTCAAAGAGGTTAAAACCTCTTTGAAAAGTCCTAATGCTCAACAGCTGTATTTGCACCAAAACCTGTATTTGCTCTAATATTTTGAGCTCTAAATTTCTCTTTTTCATCTTTTCCTCTTTGAGAATTATCAGTAATTGAAAAAAACCAAATTGAAATAAATGCAATTGTTACAGAGAATAGTGCAGGGTGTTTATATGGAAAAATAGCCTCTTCATTTCCAAGAATTTGAACCCAAACAATTGGTCCTACTACAACTAATGCAACAGCAGTAATTAAACCAATAAATCCTCCAATAAAAGCACCTCTTGTAGTAAGTTTTCTCCAATAAATTGATAGAAATAAAATTGGAAAATTTGCAGATGCAGCAATACCAAATGCAAGACCTACCATATATGCAATGTTTTGTTGTTCAAATGCAATACCTAAAATAACACCAATTATTCCAACTGCAATTACAGTTATTTTTGAAATCTTAACAACTTTTTCATCACTTGCTTGTGGATTAATAACATTTGCATAAATATCATGTGAAATAGCACTAGCACCAGCTAGAGTAAGACCAGAAACAACTGCTAAAATAGTAGCAAAAGCAACTGCTGAAATGAATCCTAAAAATGCATTTCCACCTAGCATATGTGATAAATGAATAGATGCCATATTATTTCCACCAAATAGCTTCCCATCAACAAAATATTGTGCACCATCTGCTGAATTTAAAAAAGCAATTGCTCCAAATCCAACAATTGTTATAATAATCCAAAAATAACCAACAAAGCCAGTGGCATAAACAACAGACTTTCTAGCCTCTTTTGCATTTCCAACAGTAAAGAATCTCATAAGAACATGAGGAAGCCCAGCAGTACCTAGCATAAGAGCCATTCCAAGTGAGATAGCTGAAATTGGATCAGATATAAATCCACCAGGAGCTAAAATTGACTCACCATCTTTATGATTTTGCACTGCATTAACTGCTAAAGTTTCAAAATTAAAATCAAAATGATATAAAACCATAATAGCCATAAAAGATACACCTGTTAATAAAAGACATGCTTTTATTATTTGAACCCAAGTCGTTGCTAACATGCCACCAAAAGTAACATATATTATCATCATAACACCAACTAAAATAACAGCAAATTCATACTCCATTCCAAATAGAACTTGTATAAGTTTTCCTGCCCCCACCATTTGAGCAATAAGATATAAAATCACAACAGAAAGAGAACCAAAAGCAGCCAAAGTTCTAATCTCTTTTTGTCCTAGCCTATAAGCAGCAATATCTGCAAATGTAAATTTTCCTAAGTTTCTTAATTTTTCTGCCATAAAAAATAGAATAATTGGCCAACCAACTAAAAATGAAACAGCATAAATAACTCCATCATAACCTTTTAAGTAAATAAGTCCAGAAACACCTAAAAATGCTGCTGCTGACATATAATCTCCAGCAATTGCCATACCATTTTGGAATCCGCTAATTCCACCACCAGCTGTATAAAAATCACTTGCAGATTTTGTTTTTTTTGCCGCCCAGTATGTAATACCTAACGTTCCTACAATAAATATAAAAAACATAATAATGGCTGGAATATTTAAATCTCTTTTAGTTGCCTCAAAGTTTGCATCTCCCGCTGCAAAAACTGAAACACAAAAGATTGAAAGTAATGCTAGTAATCTAATCATTATAACTCATCCTTTACATCATCTTTTACTTTATTGATTAAGTCTTCAAACTCACCATTAGCTCTTATTACGTAAATAATTGTAGTTATAAAACTAATTACTAAAATTGCTAGGGCTATTGGAAAAGCTATTGTTGTTAATCCATCGCCTATTTTCGTAGCCAAAATCTCTTTGTTAAATGCAATTGTTAAGATATATGCATAAAACATAACTAAAACAAAAACTCCAAGCCTAATACTAAAACTTCTTCTTTTATTAACAAGTTCTTGGTATTGTGGATGGTTTTCTATCTTTTCTACTAATTTTTCGTTCATCCTCTCTCCTGTTTATATTTACACATTTTTAATTTTAATGTTTCAAAATGAAACTATAAATTATGTATAAAATATGTAAAATTGTTGGGAGTGTGAATTCTACACATTAAAATTATCCAATAGTCTTAATTAATTTTATTAATATATTTTTATAAGTTTTTTTAAATAAAATTACCTATATTGTGTTACATATAGTATCAAAAAGCTTACTTATTATCCTTTATTATATAAATTATAATAAAAACATATAGTAAAAAGTTGTCATCAATGAACATAATTTGTGTATTAAAGAACAACTATTGATGATATAATTAAAAAATGAAATTAAATTGAGGATTATTTATGTTATTAGCTGTATCAAGTTGTCTATTAGGAAATAATGTACGATATGATGGTTCAAATCAAATGAATAAATTTGTTCTTAAAACACTATCTGAATATGCACAGTTTGTGTCTTTTTGTCCTGAACATTTAGCAATGGGAACACCAAGAGAGACAATTAGAATAATTAGTGAAAAAGAAAAAGATTTAGAACTTAAAACAGTTTTTTCAAAAGAAGATGTTACAAGTAAAGTATTAGAAGCTTCGAAAAAAGAGATAGATAACCTCAAAAAACAAGAAATCTGTGGAATAATATTAAAATCAAAATCTCCAAGCTGTGGATTAGGTAGTACAAAATATTATGAAAATGGAATGCCTCAAGGTAAAAAAGATGGTGTATTTGCTGCTATGTGTAAAGAGAAGTTTAAATATCTTCCAATAGAAGAAGAAGCAAGACTTAATGATGCTTGGTTAAGAGAAAACTTTATTATGCAAATTTTTGCATATAGTGATGTGGAAGAGTTAAGTAAAGATATTACAAAGTTTAAAGAATTAGTTGAATTTCATACATCTTATAAATATTTACTCCAATCAAAAAATGAAGTTTTATATAGAGAACTTGGAAATATAGTGGCAAATCATGAAAAAAAGAGTTTACAAGAGGTCATGGATGAATATAAAGAGTTATTTAAACAAACGATTGCAACTAAGAGTAAAATAAGTAAAACAGTAAATGTTTTAGAACATATGGTTGGATTTTTTAAAAAAGATTTAACTTCACAAGAAAAAATAGAATTAAAAGATTTAATAGCTCAATACAAAGAAAAAATTATTCCTTTAATTACAGTAATTGCACTTATTAAAATGTTTAGTGTAAAGTATGAAAAAGAGTTTTTGTTAAAACAGAAGTTTTTACATCCTTATCCTGATAAGTTAGCATTGAGAAGTGATATTAATAGTGGAAAATAAAAAAACAGTTTTATGGTTTAGGAGAGATTTAAGAGTTGATGACTCTATGCTTTTATCAATAAAAGCAAATGAAGTTTTGCCTATATTTATTTTTGATAAAGAGATTTTGCTTGAACTAAGTAGTGATGATAAAAGAGTTGATTATATTTTTAAAAAAGTAATACAATTAAAAGATGAGTTAAAAAAATATGATTTAGATTTAGCAATATTTTATGCAGATGTTATTGATGTATTTAAGTATTTAAAATCAAAAGCTTATGATGAAGTTTACGCAAGTGTTGATTATGATAAATATGCTAGAAAAAGAGATGAAGAAGTATCTAAAATAATTAATTTTATACCTTTATATGATTGTTATATTTATGAGCCAAGAGAGATTTTGAAAAAAGATTCTTCACCTTATGTTGTCTTTTCTCCATATTATAAAGAAGCAAAACAAGTTTATACAAAAGAGCACTCTTTAAAATATGAACTTGAAACAAATAAATTAAGTAGTTTTAATTTTTTTGATTATATAAATGAGTTTAAAGAAAATAAGCTTGTTCAAAAAAAACTTAGTATTGATACAATTGGATTTAAACAAAATAGTATAAAATACGAATCACCTTTAAAAAAATTAAAAAAGTTAAAATCCAAAATTATAAAGTATAAGGATTTAAGGGATTATTTAAACGAAGATGCAACTTCTAATTTAAGTGTTGATTTAAGATTTGGAACAATAAGCATAAGAAGTATATTAAGAGAGTTAATAACTTTAAAAAAACAAGGTTTTGATACAGAAGGATTTTTTAGACAACTTGTTTTTAGAGATTTTTATGCTTCACTTTTATATCACTTTCCTAAACTTCATACTCAAGATTTTAGAAGCTATGCTCCTTATAGTTTCAAGAAAGACTATTATGAAAAATTTATAAGTGCAAAAACAGGAGTTCCTATTATTGATGCGGGTGTTAGTGAATTACTTACTACTGGATATATGCACAATAGAGTACGTATGATTGTAGCTTCGTTTTTTTGTAAACATCTAATGCTTCCATGGCAAAAAGGAGAAGCTTTTTTTGCAAAACACCTTATGGATTATGATGCAGCTTCAAATATACTTTCTTGGCAGTGGAGTTCAAGTACAGGAATAGATGCACAACCATATTTTAGAGTTTTTAATCCATATTTACAAGCAAAAAAGTTCGATAAAGATGCATTGTATATCAAAAAGCATTTAAAAGTTTTAAATAATATAAAAGCAAAAGATATTCATGATGAAGATTTTCTTTTTTCAAATACTATAAAAGGATATACAAAACCTATAATAAAACATAAATTTGCAAGGGAACATTTTTTAAGTGAAGCAAAAAAGTTTATAAATAATTAGTTTTATTATTTTTATGCTAAACTTTCTTTATGGAAAAGTTTAGCATTTTAAATAATTACTTTTTTACTATTTTAATACAAGTAAATGAGCAAATAGAAGATAAATATATCAAAGAGTTTATTTGTTCAAATTTGCAATTAAAGAATATATCTTATAAACATAAGTATATTTACTATAGTTATGTAGAACAACTAAACTCTTATCAAGTTTTTGTATTTGAAAAAAATGATTTTGTTTTACTCTTTTTAGATAATATAAATGGTGATGGCTTATATACTTTACTTTTTTATGATTCTTATTTAATACTTTTAAAAAATAAAAAACTCTACTACTTTTTGAATTTAAAATATAAACTAAGTGAAAATGAAATAATACAGCTAATAAAAAATAAACTCAATATTGAAATCTCAACTATAATGAACCTTGATAATAAAAGCTTTGAAAAACTTATAGGTAAAAGTCAGAAAAATAAATATAATATAATTGATTTTTCTTCAAACAACTATCTTTATGCTTTTATGTTAAATTGTATTTTTTGTATGATTTTTTTATCAAATTACTATTTTTATACTCAAAATAAAACAAAGGATAGTGCAAAAAATAAAGTCCTACTTAATAAAGAAAAAAAAGATTTAAAAACAAAAAAGTTAATTGATATTTTAAATAACTCCTTTACATATAATCTAAAGTTTAAAAATTTAATTATAAAAGAAAATAAAATAGACTTACTTGTAACTTCTAATAAAGTAGTAAATATAGAAAATTTTTCTAAAAAAATAGGTGCTAAGGTGAATTTTTTAGAACATAACAAACAAAGTAATAAATATGAAGCAAAATTATTTATACAAGAAAATAGATAAGAAAATAAAAAAGTTTACTCTTTTAAATAAAATAGAACTATTTTTATTACCAATATTTTTTACTCTAATAATAATATTTTTAGTTGAGAATTTTAATAAAAACAAAGAATTTAAAAATGCCAATAGTTCTTTAATAGTAAAAATAAAAGAGAAGAAAATAAATGAAGAAAAACTCTTTTTATTGCTTAGTAATTATTTTGAAAAAGAGAAAATAAAAATAAACTCTTTAATTAAAAAACAAAATAACATAGAGTTCAAAATAGAGACTTCACTGCTAAAACTAATTTATACAACACAATTTATTGAAACAATAAGTTCAAACACAAATATAAAGAATCTAATAATAAAGAATAAATCAAATATTGTAAGAGGGCATTTTTTTGTTGAACTTTCAAAAAATTATGAATTTATCAATAAAGATATTATCAAAGAAAATGAATTGAAATTTTTAAAAAACAAAGGTGATTATTTAGTAAAAAACATAGACTCAATTGTCTTTGATTATGTGTTAATAGATAATAAATGGGAAAAAAGGATTAGTAGTGAATAAAATTAAAGAGTTTGTTATTGATTATGAGTTAATTAAAAAGTTTGATATAAATGCTTTGCAAAAGAGTTTAATATTGCCTATTTATGAAGATGATGTATATTCTTACTGTGCAGTTTGTAAAAAAAGTGATATAACTTTTGCGAAAAAATGTTTTTTTAATTTGACAAGTTTTATAAATATCAAAGAAGAAGAGGTACTTTTTTATTTAAGTGATTTTGATACAAGATATGAATTGTATTTATTATATAAAAAAAGTTTAGAAAATCTAAAAGAGAATTCCCAAAATCATATAGATAAATTTTTTAAACTCTTACTTGAATTTAGTATTGAAAAAAGAGCAAGTGATATACATATTGAAACAAATGAAAAACATCTTTTTATAAGGTTTAGAATTGATGGAAAGCTAAAACATATAATTAGTTTTGAGTTGGCTTTTTATAAAGTAATTAGCTCAATTATAAAGTTAAAAGCAAAGTTGGATATTACTCAATATAGAAAAGCTTTAGATGGAAGAATAAATGAAAAATTAAATGAAAATAGTTATGATTTTAGAGTCTCTATTTTGCCAACTATATCAGGTGAATCAATTGTTCTTAGAATTTTAGATAATAAAAGTATAAAAAAAAATTTAAAATATTTAGAGTTTTCTAAATCAATTTATAACTCTTTGAGTAATATATCTAATTTAACACAAGGTTTAGTTTTAGTTTGTGGACCAACAGGAAGTGGAAAAACAACTACACTGTATTCAATATTAAAAAGTTTTGATTTAGATAACAAAAAAATTATCACAGTAGAAGATCCTGTTGAATATAAACTTGATGGAATAACGCAAATAAATGTAAATGATAAATTAGATGTTAGTTTCTCATCAGTTTTAAAAAATATATTAAGGCAAGATCCTGATATTATATTTATTGGAGAAATTAGAGATAAGTTATCCTTGCAAATAGCTATTCAAGCTTCATTAACTGGTCATTTGGTTTTATCAACAATACATTCAAATAGTGCATTAAACTCAATAAGCAGACTTCTTGATTTGAATTCGCAAAGTTATTTATTATCTTCAACTTTAAAATCGATTTTTTATCAAAGACTTGTTTTGAAAGTTTGTCCAGATTGTGGTTTTAAAGGATGTAAAAACTGTAATTATACAAAATATCAAGGAAGAACAGCTATTTGTGAACATATAAAAATAGATGAAAAGATGAGCTCACTAATAGCAAAAAATAGTTCAAACTGTGAGTATAAAACATATTTAGATTCTAAAGATTATGAAGATATATATTTTGATGCAAAAAATAAAGTGAAAAAAGGTTTAACAACTTTAGATGAGGTTTATAAAGTACTAGGCTTTGAAGATGAAATATAAAGTATATTACCAAGAAAACTCAAAACTTTGTTCTAAAATTATAATTTGTGATAGTTTAGATGATATTCAACTACCTAAAAATACTATAAAAATAAAAAAAGAAGTAAAAACAAAGTTTAAAAAAATTAAATATAGTTTTGATACAAAAGTGATATATCAAATTTTTTATGAACTTGATTTGATGTTGGACTCTAATATTGATGTTACAACTTCTTTAAATATTTTAAGAAATAATAGAAAAAATAAAAAACATAAAGAGTTTTTAAAAGATTTGTCAAATAATATTAAAAATGCAAAAGGCTTAAATTATGATGAACAAAAATTTAAAGTTGATTATATTGTTAAAAGTTTTTTTAAGATTGTAAATAAAAATGGTGATTTAAACCTAGCTATAAAAGCTTTGAGTAAACTTTTGAAGTTTCAATTAGAAGTAAAAAATAGTTTTAAAAAAGCTTTTTTTTACCCTTTTGTATTGTTATTAACCTTGATATTTTCTATACTAGCAATATTTTATTTTGTATTACCTGCTTTTGAACCTTTGATTAATAGTAGTGCAATAAAAGCAAATAATGCAACTGTTTTACTTTATGCCTTAAAAGAGTTTTTACATATGTACATTTTTTATATAATATTATTTTTTTCAATGATTCTTTTATCTTTATATATTTTTTATAAAACAAGTGATAACTTTAAATATATAGTGTCTAAAATAGTAATTACTAAGATACCTTTGTTTAGCAAAATAGTTTTAGAATTTGAACTTTATAAAATATTTATAATTTTGAATATTTTACAAAAAGCAAATTATGAGTTTTTTGATACTTTAAGTAGTCTTCGTTATTTAATTAAAAACAAATATCTTTTAGATAAAATATCGCTCATTGAAACTTTGATAAAAAGTGGTAAAAGTATATCTTTTGCTTTTGAGATTACAAATTTATTTGATGGTTTTGTGTTAAATTTAATTAATACAGGAGAAAAATCAAATAATTTATCAAAAGTCACTTTTGAAATAGAAAAAGTTTATAAAATAAGTTTTGAAAATAAAGTAAAGTCACTCTCTTTTTGGATTCAACCTATTGTATTTTTATTAATAATGGGATTGATTCTTTGGATTATATATGCAATATTTATTCCAATGTGGAGTATGAGTGATATGATAAAGTTTTAAAGGAAAAAAATGGGTAAAGAACAAGAGTTTGAAGACTCAATACGAAATATTTTAGAGTACATTGGTGAAGATGTGACACGAGAAGGTTTAGAAAAAACTCCAAGTAGAGTTAGAAAAGCTTTTGAATTTATTTGTGGTGGATATAAAGAGAATCCAGAAGATATCTTGAAATCTGCACTATTTACAAGTACAAATGATGAAATGGTTGTTATTAAAGATATTGAATTTTATAGTCAATGTGAACATCATATGTTACCAATTATTGGGAAAGCTCATGTTGCATATATTCCAAATGGAAAAGTTGTAGGTCTTAGTAAAATACCAAGAGTTGTAAATGTATTTGCTAGAAGATTACAAATTCAAGAACAAATGACTGAACAAATTTGTGATGCATTAAATGATACTTTAAAACCAAAAGGTGTTGCTGTTATGATTGATGCAAGACATATGTGTATGGAGATGAGAGGTGTTGAAAAAATATGCTCTACTACTGTTACTTCAGCGCTTAGAGGTCTGTTTAAACAAAATAAAAAAACAAAAGATGAATTTTTAACTATCGTTTCTTCTTCTTTGCAAAAGTAAAGTAGCAATTGCTACTTTACTTTTTTATTTACCTTTTTCTTGTTCTTTTAATGAGTCAAGATGTTTTAATTCGCTATTTAATCCTTTATAAAGACTAAAACACATAACTAATAAGATAATTGTAAATGGTAATGCTGTGGTAATTGAACCTGCTTGAAGTGCTGATAATGCTTCTTTTCCACCCATATATAAAAGTGATATAGCAACCGCACCTTCAACAACTGCCCAAAAAACTCTTTGTGTTGTTGGAGCATCTAGTTTTCCACCTGCTGTGATACTATCAATTACTAATGAACCTGAATCAGAAGATGTTACAAAAAACACAATTACTAAAAATATTGCTAAAAATGAAGTAATTGAAGATAAAGGAAGATTTTCTAACATTTGAAACATTGCCAATGACTTATTTGTTAGTCCATTTGCTAAAGCACCTGTTTCATTTATTACTTGATCAATTCCAGTTGTTCCAAAAGCACTCATCCAAACAGCTGTAATTAGTGTAGGGATTAATAAAACAGCAATAATAAACTCTCTTACTGTTCTACCTTTTGAAACTCTTGCTATAAACATACCAACAAAAGGTGACCATGCAATCCACCATGCCCAATAAAAAATCGTCCAACCATGAAACCATTCTTCATCTTCTCTTCCTACAAAATTAGCTAAATCAAGCATATTTGTAGCATAAGCGCCAACTGTATCTAAAAAACCATTGAAGATGCCAATTGTTGGACCAACAATGATTAAAAACATAATCAATAAAAAAGCCAAAATGATATTTAAATTACTTAATATTTTAACACCACCTTCTAAACCTCTTACAACAGATACAATTGCAATAGCTGTAATACACACAATAATAATGATTTGTGTGCCAACTCCATTTGTAGCATCAAATAAAAAGTGCAATCCAGATGCCACTTGTTGTGCTCCAAGTCCTAAAGAAGTTGCAAGTCCAAATATAGTTGCAAATACTGCTAAAATATCAATTACATGACCTGGCCAACCCCAAATTTTATCACCTAAAATTGGATAAAAAGCTGATCTCATAGTAAGTGGTAATTTTTTGCTATATGAAAAGAAAGCCAATGATAAACCAACAATTGCATAAATTGCCCAAGGATGTAATCCCCAGTGAAACATTGTAGCACCCATTGCTAATTCTCTTGCTTGAGGTGTATTGGCTTCAACATTTAAAGGTGTATGCCACCAATCTGTATAATATGCTACTGGTTCAGCAACAGACCAATACATCAATCCTATACCCATTCCTGCTGCAAATAGCATTGAGAACCAAGACATTTTAGAAAAATCAGGTTTTGCATTTTCTCCACCAATTCTTATTTTACCTACTGGTAAAAAAATAAGAAATAGACAAAATATAACAAAGATATTACTTGAAGACATAAATAACCAATCAAAATTATTAATTGCCCACCATTTTGCACCATCTAATGTTTCATTTGCTGTTGATGGGAAAATTGCAGTAACTATAACAAATGCTAAAACAATTAAAGCACTTATTATAAATACAGGATTATGAATGTCTAATCCGAATTTTTGTAAGTTGTCCTGACCTATCTCATAGTCAGTTGAATATTTTTTACTCATGTTACTCCTATTGTTACATATTTTATGTAATAAAAAAACAATTTTTATGTACATTAATTACATATTAGTAGTAAAATATAGTAAAATAGCTTAAAAGCTTATTATTTAAACAATGTGAGAATATAACTTAAAAATAAAAAAGGGGAACAAGAAATATACTCTTGTTCCCCTTTTTTTATTTATAAAATATACTAGTTATTTGAAATTATCAATATCTTCTACGTCATTTGTTGATATCTTTTCTAATTTACTTTCAACTATATCTAAAAATTCATTTCTATTTTTCTCATCCATATTAGTATGAAGCATTTCTAGAATATACTTTATTCCATTTGCATTTATTTTTTTTACACTTGCAAGATAATGTACAAATGCAATAAATCTAACATCAGTAATTGAGTAAAGTTTCTTTGTTTGATTCTGTTTTTTAGGAAATAATCCTTTTTCTTCATACATTTTTAAAGTTCTCGATTTTGTAGTTAGTAGTTCTGCTATACTACTTAAAGGTAAAATACACTTTTCATTATTCAATAAAGCCATCCTTAAATTTTCCTTTACCAGTTTTAATTTTGGGCATTTTATAAAAGAATTACTTTAGCTAACATTAAGAAACTAAAGAAGCCCACTATATCAGTAACTGTAGTAAGTAAAACTGTGCTTCCAACAGCTGGATCAATATTGAATTTTTTTAATAATAAGGGAATTGAAGCTCCAAAAAAACCTGCACTAAAAAGATTAATTACCATAGATAAAGCAATAACCAAGCCAAGAAGTTTCTCATCAAACCAAAGCCATGCAATAAATCCCATAATTATAGCAAATAGCACACCATTAACTAAAGAGATAAATACTTCTTTTCTTACTGCATTTTTTGCATTTTCAAGTTCAATATCTCCAAGTGCTAATTGTCTTACCATAACAGCTAATGTTTGTGTTCCTGCATTTCCACCCATTGATGCTACAATAGGCATCAAAATTGCCAATGCAACATATGCTTGTATAGTTTGGTCAAATAAACCAATAACTAGTGAAGCTAAAATCGCTGTTCCTAAGTTTAAAAATAACCAAATTGCTCTTTTTTTTGCAGTAGTAATAAGATTGTCTTCATGTTCAAAATCTTCATGTACACCTGCTAATTGATACATTTGTTCTGTTGCATTTTGTTCAATTACATCTAAAATATCATCACTTGTAATTCTTCCCATTAGCATATCTTGATAACCAACAACAGCAACAACATTTAAATCATACTGTTCAAAATGTTTTGCAACTTCATCAATATGTGTATTGTCACTTACTTTAAAGGGTCTATATTTATACTCATCTGCTTCATTTAAAATATCTTCATAGGTTTTATCAAAATCAAAGATTATTAAATCTTCAAGTGAAACTGAAGCTATAAGTGACTTCTCATCATTTACTACAAAAACTTGATGAATATTTACTAATTCATCATTTGCTTTTGCATTTTTAAGTCTGTTTATTGATTCTCCAATAGTTTCACTTAATTTTGCAGAGAATAGCTCAGTTTGCATATATGCACCAGCTTCATCCTCTTCATATCTTTTAAGCCATTCAATATCTTTTTTATCTTCTTCTTCTAATCCCTCATAGATATCTTTTGCTTTTTGTTTATCAATCTCTTCTATTTCTTGGATAATATCTGTTGCATCATCTGATTCAAGTAAATCAACAGCATCTGTAAGTCTTTGGATTGATAACTCTTCATAAGCAGAGTCTCGTAGATTATCAGGAAGTTCTAAAAGAACTTCCCCTAAAAGTTCATCTGGGATAGTTTTTAAAATATAAAAAAAGTCTTCTATACTTTCATTTTCAATTTTTCTCAATGAGTAAGCAATATCTGAGGGGTGCAGATTATCTATTTTTTCTAAAAGCTCATTTGGGTCTTTTATAATATTATCATTTTGCATTTAAACTCCTTGAGTTTTATTGTAACACTGTATAACTCTCTTTTCTTGCAAATTTTGTAGGAAGTTCTCTATTTTGGTCACTAACTACTAAATCAAGCTCTTGAACATAATCTTTTGTATTTGCTATAAATGTTGCTTTTTGTTTTCCTGAAAGCTTTACTTCTTTTCCTCTTGTTATTACTTTTAAAGGATTAATAGCTCTTCCATTTTTATATAATCCAAGGTGCAAGTGAGGTCCAGAACTAAGACCTGTACTTCCTACATATCCTATGTGAGTACCTTTTCTTACATAACTTCCAACTCTAAGACCACTTTTAAATCTACTTTGGTGAGCATAAAGTGTTCTATATCCATTTGAGTGTCTTATGATTATGGTATTACCATATCCTCCTCTTCTTCCTTTAAAGATAACTTTTCCATCACCAGCTGCATATATTCTTCTTCCTCTAGGGGCTGCAAAATCTGTTCCTAGATGGGCTCTATATCTTTTTAATACAGGGTGCCATCTTTTTCTTGTAAATTGGCTTGAAATTCTTTTGTAAGTTAAAGGAATTTGGAAAAAATAAGTTTTTGAGTAACCATTTCCTTTTTCATCATAATATTTTTCATTGTGTCTATTTTTTAATCTATAATTTCTTTTTCCGTTTACTTCTACCATAGCAGCAATTAATTCAGGGTTTCCAAAGTATTTACCCATTCTAACTTTTTGTTTATATTTTAGTGCTACAAAATCACCTTTTTGAATACCTCTAAAGTTAACACTTCTTCCATAAACTCTCATAACTTCATTTGCTAAGGCTAAGTTTTCTGTTGCATCAAATATATCTTTAAATGGTGATCTTTGAATTTCAATTGCTATTGTTTCATCAATTTCTTCATATGCAATTGGTATTGCTTCAAATATATATTTACCTTTTTTTGCTTCATAAATATGTAGTTGCATCTCTTCTGAAACTGGTATTAAAACTTGCTTTAAGCTACCATCTTCATTTAACATTAGGTTATAATCAATACCTGCAATAATTTCTGAACAAAGCTCTTTATCTTCTTTTTCTAAACTAAAATAGAGATTTTGAGAGATATTATACTTATCTAGAAAAGTTAAAAAACTTTCACCTTTTGACCATGTTAATTCTTGAACTTGTAATCCAAAAACAGATGTTAAAAATATGATTAATGTAAATATTATTTTCATGAGACTACTTTTATATAAAAATTAGGGGTAATATTATACAATTGCAAAACTTAAAAAAAAATATTTGGAGTGTTTAAATGCGTATTTTGGCTTTGTTCGCCTTTTGTGTGACTTTTTTATTTGCAGATTTAATCGATGTTTATAGAACACAAGGAATTGATGCTGTAAAAGAGAAACTTGAAAAACAACTACAAGAAAAGAGTTATTGGAATAACTTTTTAGAAAAAAAAGATGTAACATATGGTTATTATGAATCTACGAAATTTTTAATTTTAGTAGAAAAAGGTACAAAAGAGTTAAAAGTTTTAAAAAATATAAATAATCTTTTTTCACAAGTAGTTCAAGATGATGTAATAGTTGGAGAAAAATCAGGGGATAAGCAAGTTGAAGGTGATTTGAAAACTCCTGAGGGAGTATATGAATTAACTTCTAAACTTACAAAACTTGACTCATTTTATGGGCCACTTGCACTTGTGACTTCTTATCCAAATACTTTTGACAAAGCAATGAATAAAAAAGGTCATGGAATTTGGATTCATGGAATGCCCTTAGATGAAAAAAGAGAAGAGTTTACTCAAGGATGTATTGCTTTGGATAATCCAAACTTAATGAATTTGGATAAAAATATTAGCTTAAATGATGCTCTTGTTTTAATATCAGAAGCTAAAATTGAAAAAGTAAAAAAAAATGATATTAGTTCAATTTTATCATTTATTTATAAATGGAAAGACGCATGGAGAAAATCTGATATTGAAAGATACTTATCTTTTTATTCAAATGACTTTAAACGATATGATGGTTTGGGTTTAGATGGTTTTTCACAATATAAAAAAAGAATTTTTTCAAGAAAAGAAGACAAAACTATTATTTTTTCAAATATAAATATTATACCTTATCCTAATTCACTAAATAAAAAAATGTATAAAGTTTTGATGGATGAAAAATATAGAACAAGAAATCATAAATTTGATGGTAAAAAAGAACTTTTTATTGAATTAAAAGATAATACGATAAAAATTCTAACTGAGGGATAAAAGTTTTTTTAACCCCTTTTTTGATATAATCGCACATTAACTATTAAATAACTTTTAAGGTAACAGATGCAAGAAAAAGAGATGAATATTGAAGAGATTGCACTAGCGCACTCTTTAACACTTGAGGAATTAGGTCAAATTAGAGATATTTTAAAAAGAGAACCAAATCACGTTGAAATTGGTGTCTTTTCTGCTATGTGGAGTGAGCATTGCTCATATAAATCAAGTAAAAAATACCTAAATGGTTTCCCTACAAAAGCTCCATGGGTTATTCAAGGGCCAGGTGAAAATGCTGGTGTTATTGATATTGGAGATGGCTATGCTGCTGTTTTTAAAATGGAATCACATAATCATCCTTCATTTATTGAACCTTATCAAGGTGCAGCTACTGGTGTTGGTGGTATCTTAAGAGATGTATTTACAATGGGTGCTAGACCAGTTGCAAATATGAACTCTATTAGATTTGCTGGAATTGAAGGTAATAGTGAAACTGCACAAAAACATAGATACTTATTAAGAGGTGTTGTTGCTGGTATTGGTGGATATGGTAACTGTATGGGAGTACCAACAATAGGTGGTGAAACAACTTTTGAAGAGTGCTATGCTGGAAATAACCTTGTAAATGCATTTACTTTAGGACTTGCAAAAGCTGATGAGATTTTCTTAGGAATTGCTGAGGGTGTTGGAAATCCAGTTATGTATGTGGGAAGTAAAACAGGAAGAGATGGACTTGGTGGAGCTGTTATGTCAAGTGCATCATTTGATGAAGATAGTGAATCAAAAAGACCAACTGTTCAAGTTGGTGATCCTTTTACTGAAAAACTACTTTTAGAAGCTTGCTTAGAGTTATTTAAAGAAGATTTAATTATTGGTATTCAAGATATGGGTGCTGCTGGACTTACTTCATCTTCATTTGAGATGGCAGGAAGAAGTAATAGCGGTATGATTATGCATCTTGACAAAGTTCCAGCAAGAGAAACTGGAATGACTCCTTATGATTTTATGCTTAGTGAGTCTCAAGAAAGAATGCTTATTTGTGCAAAAAAAGGTTGTGAGCAAAAAATCATTGATATCTTTGAAAAGTGGGAATTAGACGTTGCTGTTATTGGTGAAGTAACAAATACTGGAAATATGGAACTATTTTGGCATGGAGAAAAATGTGCTGAAGTACCTGTTCAACCAGTAAGTGAGCAAGCTCCTGTTTTAGATAGACCTGTAAAAGAGCCAGAATACTTAAAAGATATAAAAAATATATCACTAGATAAAAATATTTCAAATCAAAAAGCCTTTGATGTAATGTTTAGTGATATGGAAATTGTTGATAAATCTTGGGTATATGACCAATATGATTCAATGGTACAAACAAATACAGTAAAAGGACCAGGAAAATTAGATGGTTCTTCAATTAGAGTAAAAGAGACTGGAAAAGCTCTTTCTATGAGTGCTGATTGTAATACAAGATTTTGTTATGTTGATCCAAAATTAGGTGCAAGTGCAGCGGTTATGGAATCAGGAAGAAATGTAGCAATGACAGGTGCAATGCCAAAAGCAATCACAGATTGTCTAAACTTTGGTAATCCTGAAAATCCAGAAGTTATGTGGCAGTTTGCACAAGCTTGCGAGGGTATTAAAGATGCTTGTAGAGAACTAATTACTCCTGTAGTTGGTGGAAATGTTTCACTTTATAATGAAACAAATGGTGTTGGAGTTTTCCCAACACCTTCAATTGCAATGGTTGGTGTAAATGATGATGCAAATAAAGTTTTACCATCAAGCTTACAAAATGAAGGAAACTTAATCTACTTACTTGGAGATACAAAATCTGAGTTTGGTGGAAGTTTATATATGAAAAAAATGTATGACAAAGTTGCTGGAGCTCATCCAGAAGTTGATTTTGAAAAAGAGTTAAAACTTTGGAATACAGTTATTGAAGCAAATAAACAATCACTTTTAGTATCTGCAAAAGATGTAAATGTTGGTGGTATTGCTGTTTCATTATCAAAGATGGCAGTTGTTGGAGATAAAGGACTTGAAGTAAATGTTAATCTTGATGATTCAAAAGATATTTTTTCTGAATCTTTAAGTAGAGCATTAGTAGAAGTAAAAACATCTAACAAAGAAGCATTTGAAGCAGTAGCAAAAGAGAATGAAATCTCTTTTGAACAAATAGGTGTGGTAAAAGGTAAATCAATTATTATCAATGATATACAAGTTGAGTTATCAAAAGCTAGTGATATATACTTTAATAAGTTCAAACAAGTTATTGAACAAGACTTGTAAGAACAAATCTTGCTAAAGCCAAACTCAAAATTGAGTTTGGCTTTTTTATTTTCTAAAATTTTATAGGGAGAACATTTTAATGAGAGCATTAATCAGTGTTAGTGATAAAAGTGGTGTTGAAAATTTCGCACGAGAGTTAGTAGGTTTAGGTTATGAAATAATTAGTACAGGTGGTACTTATAAAAAACTTCAAGAAGCAGGAATAGCTGTAATAGAAGCAGATGAAGTTACAAAATTTCCTGAGTGTTTTGAAGGAAGAGTTAAAACTTTAAACCCATATATCCATGGTGGAATTTTATATAGAAGAGATAAAGACTCACACAAAACACAAGCAAAAGAGCTTGGTGTTGAGGGTATTGATTTAGTGTGTGTAAACTTATATCCTTTTAAAGCCACTATTGAAAAAACAGATGATTTTGAACAAATTATTGAAAACATTGATATTGGTGGACCAGCTATGGTTAGAAGTGCTGCAAAGAACTTTGATAGTGTTATAATTGTAACTGATGTAGCTGATTATGATACTGTATTAAATAACCTTAAAAATGATACAAATACAGTTGAGTTTAGAAGAGATATGATGATTAAAGCATATGAGCACACAGCTGCATATGACTCTATGATTGCAAACTATATGAACAAAAGATTCAACAATGGAATGGGTGCAAAACAATTTATCGTTGGTGAGAAAGTATTTGATACAAGATATGGTGAAAACCCACATCAAAAAGGTGCTTTATATGAGTTTGATAAACACCTATCAAATAAATTTATCACTTTAAAAGGTGAAGCTAGTTTCAATAACATGGGAGATATCTCAGGTGCTGCTAAAATAGCAAGTGCATTTGGTGATGAAAATGCAGTATGTATTGTAAAACATGGAAATCCATGTGGCTTTGCTATTAAAAATACACTACTAGAATCATACACACAAGCACTAAAATGTGACCCAATCTCTGCATTTGGTGGAGTTGTTGCAGTAAATGGAATAGTTGATTTAGACCTTGCAGTTAAAATGAATGAAATCTTTTTAGAAGTAGTTTTTGCAGCTGATTTTACACCTGAGGCTGAACAAGAACTAAATAAAAAGAAAAGAATCAAACTATTTAAACAAGGTACAAAAAAACTAGAGCTTTCAAATGATGATTTTAATTTTAAAATTGTTGATGGTGGTTTTGTATATCAAGATGCTGATAAAGTAGAAGATGATGAAGTTAAAAATAGTGAACTAAAATCAAAAAGAGAAGCAACACAACAAGAGATAAAAGATATGGAAATAGCATATAAAGTAGCAAGTTTGACAAAATCAAACTGCGTAGTATATGTGAAAAACTCTGCAATGGTAGCTGTTGGTATGGGTATGACAAGTAGAGTAGATGCAGCAAAAGCAGCTTTAAGAAAAGCAGAAGATTTAGGACTTGATGTAAGTGGTTCAGTACTAGCAAGTGAAGCATTTTTCCCATTTAGAGATAGTATCGATGCAGCTCAAGAAGCTGGTGTAAAATGTGTAATCGAACCAGGTGGAAGTATAAGAGATGATGAGATTATACAAGCAGCCAATGAGTTTGGAATGGCACTTTATTTTTCAGGAAAAAGACACTTCTTACACTAAAAAGATTGAAAGATTGTTTTTAAAAACAATCTTTCTTCGTAAACACTTTTAAAATCAAACTTTCTTTTATAGTATAGCCTATCTTAAAAATTATCACATCTTGACAACACGTACGATATCTAGTACAATATGGAAAATAAATTAAAGGGCAAGCTATGACAAAAATTATGTCAGTAAGTCAAGTTAGAGCGGATATTTACAATGTGATGGACGAAACAGCACAATCTCATGAACCTGTACTTATTACAGGGAAAAGAAACAACGTAGTTATGCTTTCACAAGAAGATTGGAATGCAATAGAAGAAACATTATATTTAAATTCTATACCTAATATGGCATCTTCGATTCAAGAGTCAATGAATGCTTCTGATGAAGATTTTAGTGAAGATATTGAATGGTAGAGTATAAAATACTTTATAGTAAGTTAGCACTCAAAGATGCTAAAAAACTATCAAGTGCAAATTTAGATAAAAAAGCTAAAGAGCTTATTGAAATTATCAAAAAAGACCCATTTCAAAATCCACCACCTTATGAGAAACTTGTTGGTAATTTAAACGGTTCATATTCACGAAGAATAAATATACAGCATAGACTAGTTTATGAAGTAAGAGAAGATGAAAAGAAAATAAGAATCTCTAGAATGTGGTCACATTATGGAGAGTAAGATAACAAGTAACTACAATTTTGATAGAAGTTGATAACGATAACTCAATGCTAGAAAATTATAATAGTATTAAAAAATGTATAAAAATAACTATTAATAAAAACTTGGTTAAAATACTTTTAGTTTAATTATTAGAAAATAGAGGTCAGTTGCTAGTTTAGGTTTAGGGTTATTGTTATCACCTGACCCTGTTTTCCCTGTTTTTTAATAGCACTAAAGTATTTACTGAAATTAAATCTGATATAATTTATAAAAAATAAAGAGAAGATATGACAATCAAAGAAGCAATACTTAAAAGTCTTGAAGATTTACATAAACTTTTAACTCATAATGAAATATATGAGCATATCATTATCCAAAAATATTATGACTTTGGCGAAGCAAAAACACCTGCATCAACAATTTCTGCATTGCTAGGTGATTTTATTAGAAAAAATGACACAAGAGTTAAAAGGATAAAAGGTAAACAATCACAATATTTATATTATTTAGCAAAATTTGAACAAGATTTAAATATCAATGAAATTGCTTCTGATATTACAGAGAAATCTCAGCTAAAACAACAGGGTAAAAAACAAACTTATAATGAAAGAAATCTACATAAATTACTTAGCAGTTATTTAAAAAATAAAAAGATATATACAAAAACAATTTTACATGAGGAATCAAAAAATTCAAAAGATGATCATCAAAAGTGGATACATCCTGATATGATAGGTATTGAATTTTTAAATTTAACTTCAAAAGTCAATAAAGCATTTATGAAAATACTTAATAAAGGCGATACTTTTAAGCTTACTTCTTATGAGATAAAAAAAGAGATAAATACCGACTATGAGCTTAAAAAATATTATTTTCAAGCTGTATCAAATTCCAGTTGGGCAAATTATGGATATTTGGTTGCATTAGAAATAAATGATAACTTAAAAGATGAGATGCAAAGACTTAATGAATCTTTTGGAATTGGTATCATTGAACTAAAGTCAAATCCTTATGAGAGTGAAACACTATTTCAGTCAAAATTTAACGAGTTAGATTTTAAAACAATAGATAAACTTTGTAAAGTAAATCCCAAGTATGAAAACTTTATTGAGCTTGCAGAGCGAATGCTGACTATAGACGAAAGAAACTATCAATCTGTAAAAAATGAATTGATTAGCTTTTGTGATGAATATTTTAAAAATGATTCAGAGATTAAAGAATATTGTAAGAAACATTTTATACCATTTGATGAAGATGTGGAGATAGAGTAATGCATAAACAATATTTTAGACTATTTAAAATCAGATCAAGAATACTATTATAAACAATTTGGAATTAAATTTATAGGACTATTTAGTTCCTTTGCGAGAGATGAAGCAAATGATAATAGTGACATAGACATACTATATAAAATTGAAAAAGATAAAAAACTATCAATCTTTAAATGTCTTAAATTAACAAAACAACTTGAAGATTTTTTTCATAAAAAAATTGATTTTGTAAGACACGAGACATTAAAACTTCAAATGAAAAGTTATATCCAAAAGGATATTCGTTATGTTTAAAAGCAACAGAGACTATAAACTATATATTATCAATATAGCAACAATATTAAAAAATTTGTTGAAAATGTAACCTATGATGGAAATAGGGGGTGGATGATAACAATAATTTAGTTTATATATCCAAAAGAATCAATCATCTATCAATTTACTTAAGTTTACATCTAATATCTTAGATATTTTATAAAGTTGTTCTAAATTAAAGTGTTTGCCATATTTGTATAGTTCTGCTTTTGCTACATGTCCTACTGAATTGTGTCCAATACCTAGTGCCAATTGCATTTGAGTAAAATTTTTTTCTTTTCGATATTTTTTTACATTATCTCCGATTTTCTTATAAAAAATTTCAAGTTCTTCATTTGAAAAGCTAATTGTATTCATAATATGTCCTATAGGTAATTTATTTGTAAGTTTATAATAGATATGATTCTTTATAAATGTTCTATGGAACATATTATGAGAAAGGGATAATTATGGAGAATAAAATAAAATCATCAATAAATAAAATAGAAAGATTTAGAAAGAATCTGCAAGAAGACCTTATACTTGTGGAAACAACACTAAATGTAATAAAATATTTATTATCTGAAAGTATTCCAAATGAGCAAAAAGAATTAATATTAAAAAATATTGATAGTACAATAAAAATTATCGAAGATAAAATAGAAAAAGCAGAAAAATCTTTAAATACTAAAATTTAATCTAATAAATAGTTATAAACTTTAATATCAATATACTAAAAGAATATTCACAGTGTACAACTGCTAAAATTATGGGGTTATTACAAAGAAATAAGTAGTAGTATAAAACATACAATTCTTACAAACCTTAGATGAGGTAGTTATGTTAAAACTAACTTTATATGCTAGTAGTTTGCCATCAAGTTATAGTGGCATTAAAATCAATCAATCTTCTTATGGAAATATTCATGACTTATAAGCTTTGCAAGAACTTCAAAAAATTGCTTTTAGTCATCATGATAAGGTTTATTATTATAAGGATTTTAAATGGAAAAAATAATTATAGTTTATTCAACAACAGATAATTATACAATAAAGATTTGTAATAAAATTAAAGATGTTATTGAACAAAAAAGTAATAGTGTTACATTATTATCAATTGATAGTGAAAAAATAAATTTAAATCAATTTGATAAAATCATTATTGGCGCAAGTATTAGATATGGTAAACATAATAAAAAAGTATATGAATTTATAAAGAAAAACCAAGAGATTTTAGAAGAGAAAAAAAATGCCTTTTTCTCTGTAAATATTGTTGCAAGAAAACCAAATAAAAATACACCCGAAACGAATCCATATTTAGTTAAGTTTTTAAAACAGATATCATGGAAACCAAAAAATTTAGCTGTTTTTGGTGGAAAACTTGATTATCAAAAATATGGAGTTTTTAACAGACAAATGATAAGATTTATTATGTGGCTAACAAAAGGTGATACTGATCCTAAAAGTGTAATCGAATATACAAACTGGGATGAAGTAGATAGTTTTGCAAATTTAATTTGTAAGATGTAAGATACTTTACTCTTGACAATAGGGATTAAATTACATATATTCTATTTAGTAAAGGAGTTTTTGTGGAAAACTATTTTGATAAAGAGTTTGAATTAAGATTTTTTGAGATGAATAGATTAGGGGAAGCTTCGCCTATTGCTATCTTGACTTTGCTTCAAGAAGCTGCTGCTGAGCATTGTCATTATGCTGGGCATAATCTTTTATCTTTGATGTCAGAAAATCTTGGATGGGTATTGTTATCTGGCGTGATGCAAATGCAACGCTATCCTTTGTATAAAGAAAAAATCATTATTAGAACTTGGATATCAAAATATCATGCTATTAGAGGGCTTAGAGAAAATATTATTTATGATGAAGACTACAATATCATAGGAAGAGCTAGAGGTTTATGGCTTTTTTATGATATAAAAAAAAGAAGACCTAAAAGAATACATCCAGACTTTTTAAAAAGGTGGTCATCATATAAATCAATATCTCTTGAACATGATATAAGTGATAAGATTGAAGCCCTTGACTCTTTTGAGTATAGAAAAGAGTTTAAAGTAAATATGTACGATACTGATACAAATAAACATGTTAATAATCTTAGATATTTACAATGGCTAATTGAATCAATACCTGATGAGGTACTAAATAACTACTATTTGTATTTTATTGATGGACGTTTTATCTCAGAAGCTCAATATGGTGATGTGATTTTATCTTCAACAAAAAAAGATAGTTCAGAAAACTCTTTTGTTCATACTATAAAAATCAAAGGCACAAATAAAGTTTGTGCCACGGGTAAAACCATATGGAAAAAAATAGATAAATAAGCTTTCTTTTGATTTTTCTAACTTTTAAATAATGAAAATTTGGATAAAATAATCAAAATTTATTTCTCAGGGCAAGGTGAGATTCCTTACTGGTGGTAACTATACAATATAGAAGTCCACGAGCGCTTTATTTTATAAAGGTCAGCAGATTTGGTGTAAATCCAAAACCAACAGTTAAAGTCTGGATGGAAGAGAAAATAATATATATCTTTTTTATTGTTAAAGTATAAGGATAGTATTTTTAAGTATTAGCCCTGATTCAATAAGTTTTACTTAAAACTAAAGGTATAACTAAAATGAATCAAAAAATTATGAATAATGATTTTAAATCAAAAATTGATGGTGCAATTAAAACCTTGCAAGAAGGCAAAGGTGTTATAGTTGTAGATGATTATGATAGAGAAAATGAAGCAGATATGATTTTTTCTGCACAAAATCTAACAAAAGAGCAAATGGCACTTTTAATAAAAGAGTGTAGTGGGATAGTTTGCTTGTGTTTAACAAAAGAAAAAGTTGATAAACTTAACTTACTAATGATGGTTCAAAATAATAACTCAAAATTTCAAACTCCATTTACTGTCTCAATAGAATCAAAAGATAATGTTACTACAGGTGTTTCTGCGCAAGATAGAGTTACAACAATAAAGTCAGCTATTTCTAGTGATGGAGTATCTAAAATTGTTTCTCCTGGACATATATTTCCTTTAAGAGCAAATGAAAAAGGTGTTCTAGGACGTGCAGGACATACAGAAGCTAGTGTTGATTTGATGAAGTTATCTAATTTATCACCATATGCAGTTTTATGTGAAATTACAAATTCAGATGGAACAATGGCAAAAGCAGATGATATTCAAAAAGTTTCCAAAAAATATTCTATGCCTATTCTTAGTGTTGAAGATATAATTAATTATCGAAAAGAAATTGCAAGATAAATAGTTGAGCCTTTTAGGCCAACTATTTACTTATACAGACTTTAGTAGTTAAAACTCTGCACTTTCAACCCAGTTATCTGGTTCTTGAATAAAATGAATAATCTCTTCTAAAATAGCTTTGTGTTTTACTTCTTCTTTTGCAATATTTATAAAAGCTGTTTTTTCATCTTCATTTTCTAGTTCTTGGGCTTTATCAATATAAAATTGGTATGAATCTTCTTCTCTTTTTATAGCATCTTCATAAAACTTAATTTGGTCTGCATCAAAACTTACATTTGCTCTTTGGGCATTTAAAGTTTCAAATATTGTTTTTGTATCTGTTGAAATATCAATTGCTTTGAAATCTGAGCCATCTTTATCTCTCATACTTTTAAAAACATTGTAGTGACTTACTTCTGCTTCTGCTAAAATATGAAATACTTTTTTCAAACCTTTATTTGGTGCTTTTGAAGCTAAGTGATTATAGTAAGCTTCACCATCTTTTTCAACTTTCATTGCATATTCATAAACATTCATAATAGTTCCCCTCTTATTAACTTAATCTTAGCTAAGATTATTCATGTTGTCAATATATTTATTTAATAATTTAAAGTAAAATAAAATAAAATGTGATTATAAAACATTGTTTGTTTTATGAAAAAGCCTTAGAATATATTATTAAGTTTTATATTTTAGAATTTATTATATACTTAAGTAGATCATTTAAGGATTTCTTTACAAGATGAAAACTATTATTTTATTACTAATATTTTTAATATTTCAAGTTTCATCTTTTGCTACAAATAAGTATTCTTTAAATAATAATATAAAATCAAATATAGACACACTAGCTAATCAATTAAAATATTTAACTTCAAATTATGATAAAAATAAAAAAGAGATTAGTGATTTATTAAGATTATATTATGATAACTATGAAAATATCATAGGTTTTGAAATAAAAAAAGATAAAAAATACTTGTTTAGTTCTTCAAGAAATGATGAGACTATAACTCTGCTTACAAATAAATCTTTTGATAAAACTTTATATAAAACTCCACAATTTTATAAAAAAGATATTATAAATAATAAAGATGAAAAAATAGGCGAACTTATTGTTTATTTTAAAGAAATTATCAAGTTTACAAGTGAAGAATTAAAATATTTAGAAAATAAAACAGTATTAAAAATACAAAATGATTCAAATTTACCTCCTTATAACTTCAATGAAGATGGCCTTGTAAAAGGTTATTCTATTGATTATATGAATCTTATTGCAAATAAACTTGCTATTGAAATAAAATATGTTCAAGGTAATTGGGATGATTTTATGAATATGCTAGAAAAAAATGAGATTGATTTGATGGTAAATATTTTAAAATCAAAAAAAAGAGAAGAGAGATTTCTTTTTACTAGTGATTCATATGTAAGTTCTCCCCTTGCAATTCTTACAAGAATTAATCATAAAGAAGTTCATACTTTCAAAGAGCTTGAGGGTAAAACAGTGGCTTTAGTAAAGGGCTATCATAGTTATGATAGGGTTAAAAGTACTTATCCTAAAATCAATATTTATCCAACAAAAAATACATATGAGATGATAAATGCAGTAGCAAGCAATAAAGCAGATGCTTCATATGGCTTAAAAAGTGTATTGGATTATAATATAAATAAACATCTATTTACAAACTTAAAGACCATGAAAAACACTGATGATAAAGAGCTTGGCTTTTATTTTGCATTTAATAAAGATAATTATATATTAAAAAATATTATTGAAAAAGCACAAAAACAAATTAGCAAAGAAGAGCTAAACAATTTAAATTTAAAATGGTTTAAAAAAGCAAAAGTTACAAAGATACAAAGTAAAGATTACTTATTTACTAAAGAAGAGATTGATTATTTAAATAAAGCAAAAAAAATAAAGATGTGTGTTGATCCAAATTATTTACCTTATGAATATATAAATAATGAAGGAAAATATGTTGGTATCATAGCAAATTTTATAACAAAACTTTCAAAAAACAGTGGAATTAATTTTGAGCTTATAAAAACATCTTCATGGAGTGAGTCACTAGAAGCAATAAAAGAGGGTAAATGTGATATTTTACCAAATACAGGACAAACAATAAGTAGGGAAAAATATTTAAATTTTACACAAGACTATTTTAATTTTTCAAATGTAATAGCAACTAAAGATAATAAGATTTTTATAGATTCAATTGAGAAGTTAAAAGATAAGAAAATTGGTGTTATTAAAAACTACTCAATAGCAGAACGATTAAGATATCGATATCCTGATTTTAATTTTATCACTGTTGAAAATACACTAGATGGATTAAAAAAATTAAAAGACAATAAGATTTATGCTTTTGTAGATACTTTTCCATCACTTGCATATAATATGCAAAACTCTTCAATAACTGGTATAAAAATTTCTGGAAAAATAAGTATAAGTAGTAGTTCAAAAATAGCTATTAGTAAAGATAATATAATACTACAAAAAATAATGAATAAAGCTATAAATTCAGTTAAGCCTCATGAAAAAAAGGAGCTTTTAAATAGATGGCTAACTGTAATAAAAGAAGAAAAAATAAATACTGAACTTCTAATAAAAATAGTTTCATTTATTGTATTAATCTCTTTACTTATAATCTTATTTATTATTTATAAATCAAATAGAAAACTAAGCACACTAAATAAAAAATTAGAGAAAATATCACAAACTGATAAATTGACTTCTTTATACAATAGAACTAAATTAGATATGATTTTAGAGTTTGAATTTAAAAATAAAAAAAGATATGAAAAGCCTTTATCTATTATTATAATTGATATAGACCATTTTAAAAAAATAAATGATACCTATGGACACTTAGTAGGTGATAAGATTTTGGTTGAATTTTCAAATATAATAAAAGCAAATATAAGAGAGACTGACTTTATTGGAAGATGGGGAGGAGAAGAGTTTTTAGTTATTCTTCCTTTTACAAAAGAAAAAGATGCATATAATTTAGCTTCAAAATTAAGAAAAGTAATTGCTAAAAAACCTTTATATAAAAATATAAATGTTACAGCCAGTTTTGGAGTGGTTGAGTGCAAAGATTCAGATTGCAATAAAGCTTTATTACATGCAGATAAAGCTTTATATGAAGCTAAAAATTCAAATAGAAATTGTGTGAAAGTATTTGTTGATTAAAATCTATTTTTGATACACTGCAAAAAAGTGTGGAATACTTGGAGTTTGATTATCATCATAGGCTAAAAAACTCTTTTCTTTTAGTTTATATGTAGTTTTAAATTCATCAATTTCACTTTTTAAAAGTGGTTTTGGAATTTCATCTTTTTTTTCATCTTCTTCTTTTGCACTTCTACATGAAACTAAGATATATCCATCTTTTGCTACTAAAGAACACATTGCTTTTTTTGCTTCTTTTCTATAGTTTCCTAAAAGAACTTGTATTGTATTACATTCATAAACTACATCAAAGTTTTCAAACCAGTCTTTTGGAAAATCAAATAAATTAGCAACTGTAAAATCTACTTTACTATTTGGATATCTATTTTTACATAAATCAATAGCTTTCTTTGAAATATCAAAGGCAATAACATCAAAACCAAAATCACTTAAAGCTTGTGCATCATCTCCAACGCCACAGCCAATTACACATGCTTTTTTATTAGTTTTTTTAATATGATTTTGTTTTAACCATTTTATTAAATAAGCACTTGGTTCCAAATCAGCCCAGAAAACTTTTGTGTAATCACCTTTTGCACTTTCATAGACTTTATCAAACCAACCTGTTGGGTCATCTTTTTCTTGATATGATTTGACCATTTGTTTATATTTTTTTGGTGAAAAAAAGTCTTTATGTAAAAACTCTAACTCTTTCATATCTTACCTTTATTTTTAAAATGATTTTAACAGTAACTATCTTAATTTTTATATTGACTTATAGATATTACTAAGGTATGATGTTTTAATAAAGGAGTTTATTATGCGATTGCTTTTTCTCTTTTTCATTTTAAGTATTTCACTTTTTGCTTCAAATATAACGCATTTTGCTTATGATGGGGCTATTAATCCTGCCAGTAATGCTTTTGTCAAAAAGTCAATTTCATATGCAAAAAAACAAAACTCTCAACTTATAATTTTTGAGCTTAATACTCCTGGTGGATTACTATCTTCCACAAGAGATATAGTTTCACAAATTCTTAATTCAAAAATTCCAATTGTTGTTTATGTATCTCCAAAAGGTGCAAGAGCTGCAAGTGCTGGTACTTATATTTTATATGCTTCTCATATTGCAGCAATGACACAAGGTAGTAATGTAGGCGCTGCTACTCCTGTACAAATGAGTATGAAAGATGATGATAAAAAACCATCTGCTATAAAAACAAAAGCTATAAATGATGCAAGTGCTTATATTGAAAGCTTGGCAAAACTTAGAGGCAAAAATATTCAATGGGCAAAGAAAAGTGTAACTAAAGGTGCTAGTATTGACTCACAAAAAGCATTAGAATTAGGTGTTATAGATTTTGTGGCTGATGATTTAAATACACTTTTAAAAAAACTAGATGGCTTTGAAGTGAAAATTGATGATAAAAAAATTAAATTAAATACACAAAACAACACATTGCAAACAGTAGAAGAGGGTTTTAAAATCAAGTTACTCTCTTATCTTTCCAATCCAAATATCGCTTATGGTTTAATGCTTTTAGCAATTTATGGGATTTTCTTTGAATTAATAAGTCCAGGTGCAATTTTTCCAGGTGTTACAGGTTTAGTAAGTGGTGCTTTAGCTTTATATGCATTTAATATTTTACCTTTTGATTATGCTGGTTTATTATTGATTTTTATTGGTGTATTTTTAATGACCATGGAAATTTTTATTGTTAGTTTTGGAGTATTTGCAATAGGAGGAGTTATTGCATTTGTATTTGGTTCTTTGATACTTTTTGATGAAAAAACATTGGGTGTAGATATATCTTTATCACTTATTGTAGCTTTTGTTTTAGTCAGTATTGCTATTTTTATTTACTTGCTTAAAATTATAATTGAACAAAAAGATCAAAAGGTAAAAACAGGAATAGATCAAATGAAATCAGCTACAGCAAAAGTTGTGAAAAAACAAGGTAATACTTACAAAGTTTCAATTCATTCAGAAATTTGGAATGCCATAAGTAAAGAAGAAATTAATGAAGGCGATGAAGTTATTGTTGAATCTATAGAGGGTTTGAGACTTCATATAAAATCAAAGGAGTAAAAAATGTTTATGAGTATTATATATATTGTTTTTATTGTTGTTGTAATTTTAGCAGCATCAATTAAGATTTTAAAAGAGTATGAAAGAGGTGTTGTTTTCACATTGGGTAGATTTACAGGAATTAAAGGTCCAGGTTTAATTATTATAATTCCTTTTATTCAAAAGATGGAAAATGTAGATTTAAGAACAGTTGTACTTGATGTACCATCACAAGATGTTATTTCCCATGATAATGTTTCAGTAAATGTAAATGCGGTGGTTTATTTTAGAGTTATAGATCCTGAAAAAGCCATTATTCAAGTTGAGAGTTTTCATGATGCAACTTCACAACTTGCTCAAACTACTCTAAGATCAGTTTTAGGTGGACATGAACTTGATGAAATGTTAGCAGAAAGGGAAAAATTAAATGAAGATATTCAAGATATACTTGATAAACAAACTGATGCTTGGGGAATCAAAATATCAAATGTTGAGATAAAACATATTGATTTAGATGAAAGTATGATAAGAGCTATTGCAAAACAAGCAGAAGCAGAACGTCAAAGAAGAGCAAAAGTTATTAACTCAAAAGGTGAACTTGAAGCAAGTCAAAATTTACTAGAAGCTGCAAATATTTTAGCTCAAAATCCTCAAGGTTTACAACTAAGATATTTACAAACATTAAGTGATATTTCAAGTGATAAAACAAATACAATTGTTTTTCCTTTTGGAAGTGAATTAGGTAAATTTTTTACACCAAAGAGTTAATTTAAAAACTCAAATCTAAGAAATAGAATATATTAAATTAATATATTCTATTTTACTTATAAATAAAAAAAGCTTCTTCGTAGTATAATTTCATGAAATTAACATATCTTTATAAAATAAAGCTTCATAAATAAGCTTTCTTACTTAACTTCTAGTTTATGTATTACAAAAGTTATATTAAATCATTATTTCAAAATTAAAAGAAGATAAATATGATATTGCAAAAAGAAAAAATTATAAACTTAATAATAAGAGTTCTTGTTTTTATAATAGGGCTTTTTATTATGGCATTAGGTGTATCCTTATCTGTAAAAGCTGACATTGGTGTATCTCCTATTTCTTGTGTTCCTTATATATATAGCTTGAAGTTTTCTTTAACTATAGGTGAATTAACAATTATTTTAAATGCTTTATTTATTTTAGTTCAAATGATAATATTGCGTAAAAAGTATAATATCTTTCAATTAGTACAACTTCCTGCTGTTATAGTTTTTGGATATTGTATTGATATGACTATGGTATTGATTGAAAACTTGTATCCTTCAAACTATGTAGAGCAATTACTATTGTGCTTATTTGCTTGTGTTGTTTTGGCATTTGGAATATTTCTTGTTGTAAAAACTAGAGTTACTTATTTGCCTTTAGAAGGCTTGGTTATTGTTATTTCTCAAACATTCAAAAAAGAGTTTGGTAAAATAAAAATTTCTATGGATAGCTTGATGGTTGTTATAGGTTTGATAAGTTCATATGTTTTTTTGTATAAATTAGAAGGAATAAGAGAGGGTAGTGTTATTGCTGCTTTATTAATTGGAACTTTAATCAAATTTTATAGTCATAAAATGCCAATATTTGAAAAATGGTTTGCAAATAAATCACCAAAAGAAACAGTTGTTAATAACCAAGATAATAAATATAATGATACTTTAGTAATAACTATTTCTCGTGAATTTGGTAGTGGAGGTCATGAGATTGGAAAATATATAGCAAAACACTTAGGTATTTCTTTTATTGATAAGCAATTGATTCGTTTAAGTGCAGAACAAACAGGTTATACAAAAGAGTATATACAAGAGAATGAACAAAAACTTACAAACTCACTAATTTATGATTTATATGAACAAAATTATGCTTATGTAAATGATGAACTACCACCAGAAGATGCAATATTTTTGGTTCAAAGTAAAATCATAAGAGAACTTTGTGCTAAAAAATCTTGTGTAATAGTAGGGCGTTGTGCTAATTTTATATTAAAAGATCATCCAAATTGTATTAATATTTTTATTCATGCAAATGATGAATATAGAATAGAAAAAATAAATAAAGATTATGGTGTAAACCCACCTTTTACAAAACATGATTTAGTTGTTTCTGATGAACAAAGAGCCAACTACTCTATACACTTTACAAATAAAGATTGGAGAGATGTTAGAAACTATCATTTTGCAATTGATAGTTCATTATATGGTTCAAAACAAAGTGCAAAAAAACTTATTAAACTTATAAATGGGGATATTAAATAAAAAATTTTATTATTTAGTTTAATTGTAACTTTACAATATATAATTAATCTATATTAAAAACAATGTGATTATAATGAGCATATGTCAACTATAATATAAAGGATTTTTTATGAATGACAATATTTCAATGTATTTCGCAAAACTTTTAGAAAAAGTAGGTATAAAAAGAATATGGGGAATCACTGGTGATTCTTTAAATGGATTAAGTGATAGTTTAGAAAAATTAAACAAGATTAAGTGGATAGGTACAAGGCATGAAGAAACAGCAGCTTTTGCAGCAGGAGCTGATGCAAAAGTAAGTGGTGAAATTGCTGTTTGTGCTGGTTCTTGTGGGCCTGGGAATTTGCATCTTATAAATGGTCTTTATGATTGTCAAAGAAAAGGTGTTCCTATTTTAGCAATTGCTTCACATATTCCTTCAAGTGAGATTGGAAGTGGATATTTTCAAGAAACACATCCCCAAGATTTATTTAAAGAGTGTAGTATATTTTGTGAATTGGTTTCAAACCCTGAACAAATGCCAAATATTTTAGAAACAGCAATAAGACAAGCGATTTTAAAGCAAGGTGTAAGTGTAATAGTTATTCCAGGTGATGTTATGTTAAATCCAATGCCTGAAAACTCAAAGTTATTATTAAGTAAGCCTAGTTTGCCAAAAGTATTACCTGATGAGCATGATATAATAAAACTAGCAAAAATATTAAATGAAAATGAAAAGATTACTTTTTTATGTGGGGCAGGGTGTAAAAATGCACATGATGAAGTAATTAAAGTTGCACAATTACTAAATGCGCCAGTTGTTCATGCATTAGGAGGAAAAGAGCATATAGAATGGGAAAATCCAAATAGTGTTGGAATGACAGGACTTATTGGATATGAATCAGGTTATTATGCAATGGATAATTCTGATGTAGTACTTGTCTTAGGTTCTACCTTTCCTTATAAAGCATTTTACCCTCAAGATGCAAGAATTATTCAAATAGATATAAAACCAGAATCATTAGGACGACACTGCCAACTTGATTTAGCATTAATAGGTGATATAAAAGCATCTCTTGAAATGTTAATACCAAAAATCGATAAAAAAGAGAATAATATATTTATAAAGAGTGCATTAAAACATTATAAAAATACAGTTGAGAAATTTGATAAATTAGCAAGTGAAAATAGTAAAGTAGGTTTGATTCATCCTCAATATTTAACAAAACTAATTAATAAATATGCAAGTGATGACGCAATATTTAGCTGTGATGTTGGAACTCCTACTGTTTGGGCAGCAAGATATTTAGATATGAATGGTAAACGAAAACTGATTGGGTCATTTAATCATGGCTCAATGGCAAATGCACTTCCTCAAGCAATTGGAGCAAAAGTTAGTAGTCCTAATAAAGAAGTGATTGCTTTATGTGGAGATGGTGGTTTTGCTATGCTAATGGGAGATTTTCTAACACTTATTCAGCATAAAATTAAAGCTAAAATAGTAATTTATAATAATAGTTCTTTAGGTTTTGTAGCAATTGAGATGAAAGCTGGTGGGTATTTATATGAAAATACAGATTTAACAAATCCTGATTTTTCAGCAATTGCAAATGCTGCTGGAGTAAAAGGTTATAAGGTTGAGAAACCAGAAGAGTTAGAAAGTACAATAAAAGAGTTTCTTAAATACGATGGTGCTGCTTTACTTGATGTAACAACAGCAAAACAAGAACTTACAATGCCTCCAAAGATTACTTTTGAAAGTGCTAAAGGATTTGGTATTTATATGTTAAGAACTATTATAAATGGAAAAGGGGATGAATTAGTAGAAGTTGCAAAAGAAAATCTATTAAGATAGAGTAATTTGAATAATTTTACTTAGGATAATTTTTATCTTCTAATAAAATTTATTAATATTGTTTTAAAATTATATATGTATAATTCTTTCATAAAAAAAATAAATAATAAAAAAAATAAATAATAAAAAAAGGAAATAAAATGATAGTAACAAAAAAAGCTCCAGATTTTACAGCTACAGCTGTACTTGCAGATGGTCAAATTGTAGAAGATTTTAATTTATATAATAATATTGGTGAAAAAGGTGCAGTATTATTTTTCTGGCCTTTAGATTTTACATTTGTTTGTCCTTCTGAGATTATTGCTTTTTCAAAAAGAGTTGAAGAGTTTAAAGAAAGAGGAATTCAAGTGATTGGTTGTTCAATTGATTCTGAATTTTCACACTTTGCATGGAGAGAAACACCAGTTGAACAAGGTGGTATTGGAAGAGTGAATTTCCCAATGGTTGCAGATATAACAAAACAAATTGCAAAAAATTATGATGTATTATTTAATGAATCTGTTGCACTTAGAGGTTCATTTTTAATTGATAAAGATGGAACAGTAAGACATGCAGTAATCAATGACTTACCTCTTGGAAGAAATATTGATGAAATGGTAAGAATGGTAGATACTATGATTTTTACAAATGAAAATGGTGAAGTTTGTCCAGCAGGATGGAATAAAGGTGATGAGGGTATGAAAGCAGACAAAGAAGGTGTTGCTGAATACTTAGGTAAAAATGAAGATAAATTATAGGAAATAAAAATGTCAAAATATATAGAATTAAATCAAGATAATATGGAAGAAACAGTAAAAGAGGGTGTGTCATTAGTTGACTTTTGGGCACCATGGTGCGGACCTTGTAGAATGCTAGCTCCTACTATTGATCAATTAGCACAAGAGTTTGATGGTAAAGCAAAAATATGTAAAGTTAATACAGAAGTTGAGCAAGAGTTAACTGCACAATATCAAATAAGATCAATTCCTACTATTCTTTTCTTTAAAGATGGGAAAATAGTTGACCAATTAATTGGAGCAACTACAAAAGGTGCATTAGAAGATAAATTGAACGAATTATTATAAGATAAAAAGAAGACAATAATTTTTGTCTTCTTATTTATTAAAGATTATTTTGGTGGATTATTATATAAAGTACACCAAGCCTCAGGACTTATTGAACCCTCTACTACTTTGCATTTATTTTTATCTGGTAAAAAGTGAATACAGTCTTTACAGGCTTCTCCATTTTTAGGTGTTTCTTGATATTTAAATTGTTTTTTTGAACCTTTTGCTTCTAAGCGAGTTGTTGTAAAAGTTACTAAACTAAGAAAAGCCATACTTTTAAAAAAACTTCTTCTTGTAAGTTGTTTACTTAAGTTATTGTTATTATCTTTAGATTCATGTATCATTGAATATCCTTTCCTTTGCTACATTGATTCTTTTTTGATTATACTAACAGCTTACTTCTAAACTAGTATATACTTACAAATTCATCCTTAATTGATAATAATATATTATATTTAAATAAAATTATTTTTGTTATTAATATGTAATATGTAGTTTATATTAGTTAATTTTTTAAAATAGAAGTATAATTTTATTTATTAGGCTATAATATAAAAAATAAACAAAGGAATTACATGGCTAAGGGAAAAGATACACAAAAAACAGTTAAAACAGCGGCAACAAAAACATTAAAAGAAAAAAGAGCTGAAAAGAAAGCAAAAAAAGCTTCAAAATAATCTAAATAGCGTCTTTAATTGATAAGATATATAAAGTATCTTTTCATTTGAAGATAAATCAAATAAATTCTTAAACAAAAAACTGTCACTTTCTAATTTTTAAACTCCAATTTTATTAAGCTTAAATATATTTAAAATATTAACTTTATTCCTATTACATTAAGAAAAAAGAAGATAAAATAATTTTTAAAAGTAAATTTAAAAATTTATGTTTTTGTATTCTTTTTATATTCACAAGGAGATTTGATTATGTTGGTATTTATTTTATTAGTTGCTGTAGCTTTTATAGTTATAGCTACTAGTAAGTTAAAGTTACATCCATTTATTGCATTACTTATTGCAGCTTATGGTATAGCTATAAGTGTTGGTATGGGTTACATGGAGATTGCAAGTACGATTACTAAAGGTTTTGGTGGAATACTTGCTTATATTGGAGTTGTTATTGTTCTTGGTACTATTATAGGTGTTATACTTGAAAAAAGTGGAGCAGCTATAAAAATGGCAGATGTTATACTTAAAGTAGTAGGAAAAAAACGACCTGTACTTGCAATGTCAGTTATAGGTTATATTGTTTCAGTTCCAGTTTTTTGTGATAGTGGTTTTGTTATTTTAAATGCATTAAAACGTTCAATGGTTAGACAACTAAAAGTTTCTGGAGTTGCTATGAGTGTGGCTTTAGCAACAGGGCTTTTTGCTACTCATACATTAGTTCCCCCAACACCAGGTCCAATTGCTGCTGCTGGTAACTTAATGGTTGATAATTTAGGGCTTGTTATTATATTTGGTATATCAATATCTATTATTACAATGCTTGCTGGTTATTTTTGGGCAGTTCGTTCAGGTAAAATTTATACAAGTGGTGAAGATTCACTTGTTGATTTAGAAAAAGATACTGAAGTATTAGAAAAATACGGAGAATTACCAAGTGCATTTAAATCATTTGCTCCTATTTTTATTCCTATTTTACTTATGGCTACTGCTAGTATTGTTAAATTATCTTTTGGGCATATGAGTGATAGTGCTTTTTATAAGTTGTTTATATTTTTAGGAAATCCAACAAATGCACTATTTATAGGATTATTATTTGCAACTATGCTTTTACCAAAATTTGATGAAGAAAGACTTTCAGGCTGGATTGGTGAGGGTATAAAAAATGCTGGTGAAATACTTATTATTACAGGTGCTGGTGGTGCACTTGGTGCAGTATTAAAAGCTAGTGGAATTGGTACATATTTAGGTGATGCTTTACAAACATTAAGTCTTGGTATTTTCGTTCCTTTTATTATTTCTGCTGCATTAAAATCAGCACAAGGTTCATCAACTACTGCTCTTGTTGTAACTTCAACTATTATGTATCCTCTTCTTGCAAATTTAGGATTAGATAGTGAAATGGGTAAAGTTCTAACAGTTATGGCAATTGGAGCTGGTGCAATGACTGTAAGTCATGCAAATGATAGTTTCTTCTGGGTTGTTTCAAGATTTAGTCAAATGGATGTTGCAACTGCATACAAATCATATACAATGGCAACTTTAGTTCAAGGTTTAGTAACAATTCTTATTGTGTATATCTTAGCAGGAATATTACTATAACAATAAAAAGTGCTAGTTATAAAATGATAGCTAGCACTTTTAAATTTCTAATAAGTCTTTTATATTTGAAACTAAACCTTTACTTTTAAACTTTGGTAAAAGATTTATTAAAGCCTCTTGTCCATTAATTAAAATATGCTCTTTTATTAAATCTGTTTTTATATCAGAGTTTAAAATTAACTCTTCAACTTTTGTTGCATTACTTGATTTAACTGCTTGTTGTAGTTGTATTGATAGTGGAATAAAAGTCATTGTCATCCTTTTGTAAAATGTGATGGAATAATGACACTTATTTACTTAAGTTAAATTTATTGTGGTGTTACCAAATTGTAACTTTAAAAAAGGCTAGTGTTTTTTAGTCACTAGTCTTTTGATTTATTTACTATATTTTTTATATTTTCTATTGCTTCTTGATGTCCGCTTATTGCTTTATCATAGGCATCGTATCTTTTTGTGTAAATTGGTTCAAGGTATAAAACTTTGTTTTTTTCTTTTTTAAAAATCATAGTCTCATAAACGTATACGTTGTCGTGTTGATTAAGCCAAGTATGTCTTACGTGCATTTTAATAGTAGATATAAAATATCTTTTATCATCCACACTAGCAATATGTTTCAATTCTAGGTCATGATATTGCATACTAACTCCTAATTTTATTATATTTTGCTATAAGTATATAGCAATATAAATTATCATAAATTTGTTTAAAAGTAGTTATAAAACAAGTTTTGATAAAATGAAAATAAAAAGGATAATTTTGCACTGGATAGAAATTGACAAAGAACATGTTTGGCATCCATATAATTCATTGCCATCTACAACTAAGATTTTGCCTGTAAAAAGAACTGATAAAACATCAATTTTTTTAGAGGATGATACAGAGTTGATTGATGGAATGAGCTCATGGTGGAGTGCAATTCATGGATATAATCATCCAAGATTAAATGAAGCTATTAAAAAACAAGTTGAAATAATGCCTCATATTATGTTTGGTGGAATGAGCCATAAAAATGCAGCAACACTATCAAAAATGTTAGTTGATCTAACAGGCCTACATAGTGTATTTTTATGTGATAGTGGTTCTGTTTCAGTTGAAGTTGCTTTAAAAACAGCTATTCAATATCAAGAAGCAAAAGGTTTAAAAAAATATAGATTTATAGCTTGTGAAAATGCATATCATGGTGATACACTTGCAGCAATGAGTGTTTGTGACCCAAATAACTCTATGCATAGTATTTATGGTTCATATTTACCAAAACATATTTTTACAAAAGCACCTAATATTGGAATTGATAGTGATTGTTCTGAAGCTATTAGTGCTCTAGAAGAAACTTTTAAAAAACATCATGAAGAAGTTGCTGGATTTATAATTGAGCCTGTTGTTCAAGGTGCTGGTGGTATGAGAGTTTATAATCCAAAATTTTTAGAAAAAGCAAAAGAACTTTGTGAAAAATATGATATATTACTAATTGCAGATGAAATTGCAACTGGATTTGGGCATACTGGAAAAATGTTTGCTTGCGAACATGCTAATATAAAACCTGATATTATGACAGTTGGAAAGGGTCTTACTGGTGGTTATATGACTATGGCTGCAATGATTACATCAAGAAATGTAAGTGAAACTATTTCAAATTCAAAGCTTGGTATTTTGATGCATGGACCAACTTTTATGGGAAATCCTTTGGCTTGTTCTGTTGCAATTGAGAGTATAAAACTACTTTTAGAGTCTCCTTGGCAAGAAAGAGTTAATAATATAGAAAATATATTTACGCAAGAGTTAGAAAAAGCAAAGGATTTAAAACTTGTAAAAAGCACAAGAAATATTGGAGCTATTGGAGTAATTGAGTTAAATGACAGCTCACATGCACAAGCTATTCAAGATTTTTGTGTAGAAAATGGCGTTTGGATAAGACCTTTTGGTAAACTAATTTATTCAATAGTTGCTTATAGTATTTGTGAAGAGGATTTAAGAAAAATAGTAAGAGTTATGATTGAAGCTATTAAATCTGTAAAGAGTTAAAATGAAAAAAAAAGATTTGAAAAAAATGCTTTCTAATCTTCCTAAACATCCAAATATTTTAGGAAGACATAGATTGTTTAATTCAGCTGTTTTAATTTTACTTGTAAAAAAAGAGGGCGAATATCATATTTTATTTCAAAAAAGAGCGGCTAATATAAGTCAAGGGGGAGATATTTGTTTTCCTGGTGGAGGTTTTGAAAAAGAGCATGATAAAAACTTTAAACAAACAGCACTAAGAGAGACAAAAGAAGAGCTTGGAATTAAAAAGAAAGATATAAAAATTGTAGGTCAACTTGATACAATGGTTGCTCCTATTGGAGCTGTTGTTGAGGTTTTTGTTGGAGTTATAAAGAAGAAAACTTTAAAAACTATGAAAATTGATAAGAGTGAAGTTGAAAAAACTATTTTAATACCTCTATCTTTTTTTAAAAAAAATAAAGCAGTTGAATATACTTTAAGAAGTGAAGTTAAACCTTATCATATAAATGAAAAGGGAGAAAAAGAGATTTATTTTCCCGTAGAAGAGCTTAACCTTCCTAAGTTTTATCATGAACCTTGGGGAAACAAAAAACATAAAGTCTGGGTATATAAATATAAAAATAATGTAATATGGGGAATGACATCTATCATATTATTGGATTTTTTAAATAAATATTAGGAAGAGTAAATGAATAGTGTAATTTTAGATGATAATATAAAGATTCAGCCATCAAAAGTAGTTTGTATTGGTAGAAATTATGTGGAGCATATAAAAGAGTTAAATAATGAAGTACCTGAAAGTATGGTTTTTTTTATAAAACCAAACTCTTCTATTTCATCTGATTTAGTCTTCCCAAAAGAGCATGATTCTTGCCATTATGAAGCTGAGATATCTTTTTTGATTGAAGAAAATAAAATTAGCGCAGTTGGCTTTGGTCTTGATTTAACATTAAGACAATTGCAATCAAAGTTAAAAAAGTCAGGACTTCCTTGGGAAAGAGCAAAAGCTTTTAGAAACTCTGCTGTTTTTTCAAAATTTGTATCTATAAATAAAGATATTGAACACTTAGAAGTACAACTTTTTGTTAATGAAGAGTTAAAACAAAAAGGTGATATTTCTATGATGATTCATAAACCATATGAAATTATTAAAGAAGCTATAAGCTTTTTAGATTTTGAAGATGGTGATATTCTTATGACAGGCACTCCTAAAGGAGTTGGAGAGTTTAAAGTAAATGACACTTTTCTTGGAAAAATTTTATATAAAGGTGAAATCCTAATTGAAACGACTTTTAAAGTTAGCTAAAGTTTAAAAGAGTTTAAAAGTAGAATTTATTTTTTTTATTAATCGTATTTGTTGTTTTCTTTGCTATTATTCGTTTAATTGATGCAATTAAAGGTAATTTAATGAAATATAATGAATTAGCAGAAGATGAAAAGTATGTAATTGAGCAAAAAGGTACTGAAAAACCATTTTCTGGTAGATATAATGATTTTTATGAAGAGGGAATTTACAAGTGTAAAAAATGTTCTAAACCTCTTTTTAAATCAAAAGACAAATTCTCATCAGGATGTGGATGGCCAAGTTTTGACGATGAAATAAAAGGTGCAATAAAAAAAGTACCAGATAGAGATGGCAGAAGAATGGAAATCATTTGTGCAAATTGTAATGGTCACCTAGGTCATGTTTTTGAAGGAGAGGGATTTACTTCTAAAAATACAAGACATTGCGTAAACTCTATCTCTTTAGTTTTTGATAGCAAAGAAAAATGTTGTCAAAATCACAGTATTGCTTATTTTGCTGCTGGCTGTTTTTGGGGAGTTGAGTATTACTTCAAAAAACTTGAAGGTGTTTATAGTGTGGTTTCAGGTTATATGGGTGGAGATACGCTAAATCCCACTTATGAAAGTGTTTGTAGTGGAATGAGTGGTCACTTAGAAGCTGTAAAAGTAGAGTATGACTGTTGTGAAATAACTTATGAAGAGTTAGTTAAATATTTTTTTGAAATACATGATTTTACTCAAACAAATGGTCAAGGTCCAGATATTGGAAGTCAATATTTATCTGCGATATATTATATAGATGATAAACAAAAACAAACGGCAATGAAAATTTTGGATTTATTAAGTGATAAAGGTTACATAGTAGCTACTACTTTGCATAATGCAAGTGAGTTTTACTCAGCAGAAGATTATCATCAAAACTATTATGAAAGAACAGGAAAAGTTCCTTATTGTCATACACGAAAAAAAATATTTTAATAAAATAGAGAAAAATTCTCTATTTTATTCTTTTGTTCCTAATATATAGTAAACTTCTTTATTGTTTAGTTTTTGTAACTCAATATTATATTTGTCTGCCCAATGAGTTACTTCTTTATGAAACTCTTCTAAAATTTCATCTGCATCATTTCCATCACATTTTATTTTTAAAAATTCAGTTGAATTTGACAATGCAACATACGCATTCATCTTTTTTAAATGGTCATTTAAGCTAATGATATGTTTAGAAAACTTATCAAAACCTTTTGTTGCAGCTATCATCTTTTCCGCTTGTTGAAAAGAACTCTCATTTTTTGTATAGCCTAACTGTGATAAAACTACTTCAGCAGTCATTTGAATCTGCATTATGCACTCTCCTTATAAATATTGTAAATTAAATATAACAAATTTAGTGTAAATAAACTATTAAATTATGCAACTATTGTGGTATATTTTCTATATTGCTTACAGGTTTGCTTATATGGTAACCTTGTGAATAGTTTATCCCCATAGAATCAACAAACTTAAGTGTTTCTTCATCTTCTACAAACTCTGCAATAGTTCTAATACCTAAGCTATCGCATAAAAATTTTATCACACCTACTAATAGTTGAGATTTTCTATCTTTATGGATATTTCTAATTAGTGAACCATCAAATTTTATATAATCAATATATTGACTAAGACTAATAATATGTTGAAAGTTTGCGTAACCACTTCCAAAGTCATCAATTGCTATTTTACAACCAATCTCTTTCATTGTGCTAATAAATCTTTTTATCTCTTTATAGTTTGAAATACTTTCTGATTCAACTATTTCAATTACTAACTTTTTTGCTACACCATACTCATTTATTTTGTATTCTAAATATTTTGTAAAACCTTTTTCTACAATATCTAAAAAACTAAGATTGATTGAGAACTCATAATCTTTATCTTGAAAATATTTAAAAGATTTTTCTATCATGGCGTATGTTAGTTTATTGTATTTTTTTGAATCTTTTGCAATATCCATAAAAGAGTTTGGATATAAAATCTCATTTTTACTATTTTTTATTCTCATTAAGGTCTCAAACTTCTCTATTTTTTGAGTTCTATTATTATAAATTGCTTGGTAGTGCAAGATTACATTATCTTTATCAATAGCTGTTTTTATTGATTTTAATATTTTTAGATTTAGGCTATTTATATCTTTTGATTTAATATTTGGGTCATAAACTAAGATATCAATTCTTTTTTCAATTGCATAATCTAGTGCCATTTGTGCTTCGTGTAGTTTATTTTTACTATTTAAATTTTGTGGATTACTTATTCCTAATGTCAAATCAAGATAAATTGAACTATTTTTGTCAATTAGTATTTCAATATTTTCTAAATCATTAAATAAAAGTTGTGTAAATTTTATAAGTTGATTTTCATCACTATATTTGTATTTTATTGCAAAAATATTATTTTCAAGGGAATAAATATCATCAAAATTTGGATCATTTTCTTTATAGCTACTTATTAGTCTTCCTGCTTCTTTTAAAATTTTATTTAATGCTGTATATCCATAAACACTTTGTAATTTTTTACAATTATTTATATAAACCAAAATAATTATAGAGTTTGCGAAGTTCTTAGTTTTTTCAAGTTTTTTTTCTAAATAAATAGAGTTCTTTAATCCTGTAATATTATGTGTTATTAACTTTTTTTCATACTCTTTTAGAACTTTATCAGGAAGATTTGCAAAATAAATTGCAAGGGGTATTAAAATAATAAAAGATAAAAAAATAACAATAAAAATAAAATTTTGAGAATCTCTTATACTTAAATTTTGATTTTTATATTTCATTTTAAGTATTAAAATATAGTTTTGATTATTTATATTTGTAAATGTTGAAATGAAATCTTTGCCTTGGCTTAAATTATTGTTTAAGATTCTTTTAGCTTCTCTTTTAGAAAAGTCATTATAAAGTGTACTATTGTTAATGGTATTTAAATTCAAGTTTAAATTTTTATAAAATAAATACTTGCCTTTTTTATTTATCAAAAATAGGTCATATAATCTTGATTCTTTTAGAGTATTAAAAAAGTGTTTTAAATCAACATTTATAACAATAAAATAGTTTTTTGTAATTTGTTTTACAAAATCAATTGTAATAAGATTAGTTGAATTAAAATCAATTGTAGAAACATAAAGATTATTTTTTGAAAACTGTTCAAACTTTGTGATAAGCTCTTTTTTGTTTTTACTACTTAGTACATTTTTTATCTTTGAGTTTTTACTTATTTGTATTGTGTTTTTATTGTTTTTATTTAAAAGTTCAATTTGATTTATATTTTCAAAAGTTACTAAATATGAAGAAAAAAGCTCTTTTACAAAATCTTGATACTCTTTTTTTGGATTATTTAGATATTTTTCTAAAGTTTTATTTGAAGATATTGCGTTTATTGAATTTTTATAAGGTTTAAAATAATCACTCATAAAACTCTTTTTATAGCTAATGGATTTTTTTAGATTATCATTTGAAATTTTATGAATATCACTTTTTTTTATGTAGTTAAAAGTTATATAAGTTGTTGCTGTTAGTATTATTCCAAAAATTATTGTTAAAAAAACAAAAAGTTTTTTATAAGATAGGTTGCTTTTCATATAATCGCTTTCTTTTTTTATTTATATTATATTGTATAATAGTAATACTAAAGTATCAAAATAAAAAAATCCAAAAGGAATAAAAGATGAGCATTTTAGTTCAAATGGCTATGTTTCCAACTGACAAGGGTGAAAGTAAGGCAAAAGAGGTTTCAAAGGTAATTGAAGTTATTAAAAATAGTGGTTATAACTATCAGTTGACTTCTATGTGTACTATTATAGAAACAGAAAAAATGAGTGAAGCTTTAAATTTGATTGGTAAATGTTATGAAGTTTTAGAAAAAGCAGGTTGTAAAAGAGTCTATTCAACTATTACTTTTGATATTAGACAAAATCATGAAAATAGAATAAAACAAAAAATAAAATCAGTTGAAGAGTTTATAGGAGAAGTTTCAAAATAGCCTAAAATAGGCTTTTTTGAACTCCAATTTTCTCTTCACCTAAATCTTTTAATTTAAAAGTAAATCTATGTTGATTGCTTCGTCCAAACTCTTTGATTTTTTCTATATGAGCTTTTGTTCCATAGCCTTTGTGTTTTTCAAAATTATAGTTTGGGAAATCTTTTGCAATTTCGCACATATATCTATCTCTACTTACTTTTGCTAAGATAGAAGCAGCACTAACTTCAACTACACTTGCATCTGCTTTAATTTTATGTTGTAGTGTAGGAATATTAAAAGAGGTGTTTCCATCCATTAGATATTCACTTGCGTTTACATTTTGCATGATTTCTTGAATTGACTCTTTTATACAAGTGCTTATGCCTTTTGTATCAATATCTTTGGCACTTTTGAAAACTATATGATAATCACTTAATTTTATTACTTCTTTAAAAAGTGCTTCTCTTTTTTTTTCAGTTAATTTTTTAGAGTCATTAAGCTCTTTTATCTGCTCTTTTAGCACTACACCTGCTACTACAAGTGGACCTGCAAGTGGTCCACGCCCAGCTTCATCTATTCCGCAAAGCATTTTTGTCCTTTAATAATAATTCATGTATAATCGTATAGTTTAACAAAACTTAAGGTTTAAGATGAAAAAAATACTATTGATACTAATTATTTTAATTATTGTTTTTTTCGCATTTTTCTTTTATAAAAAGAATAGTAGTGAAGAAAATATAAATATAGGCTTTATTTCTGGGCTTACAGGAAAATATTCTTCTTTAGGAAATGGTGTTTTAAGTGGTTTTAAATTGGCTTTTGAAGAAATAGAATATAAAATCAATGGTAAAAAAGTAAATATAATCACAAAAGATGACGGACAAGATGAAAAAAAAGCTTTAAATGCTATAAATGACTTAATAAAAAAAGATATAAAAATAGTAGTTGGGAATACGACTAGTTCTATGACAAAGATATCAGTAAACACAGTAAAAGATAAAAAAGATATCTTACTTATTTCTGCAACTGCAAGTAGTGAAGAGTTCTCGAAAAAAGATGATAATTTTATAAGAACACAAGTATCAAATAGCGCAGAAAAATTTTTGAAGTTGTCAAAATATTTATTGGAAAATAAAAAAGATAAAATGGCTATTTATTATGATTCTAAAAATAATTCTTATTCAAAGGGTGTTATTGAATATGTTAAAAGTTCATATGAAAAAAATAAAAAAGGAACAATAGTTTCAGTGATTGATATAAATGCTGGATTTAAAGCTATTTTAGATGATATTAAAGATAAAAAACCAAATGCAATATTTATGATTGCAAACTCACTTGATGTAGCAAAACTTTCACAATTTTTAAGATTAAAGCACATTGATTCTACTTTTGTTTCTGCTGGTTGGGCAAAAGAGTATAAGTTAATTCAAGAGGGTGGAAAAGCTGTTGAGGGGATGCTTTTTATAACTGCATATGATGATAACTCTAAAAATACAAATTATCTGACATTTAAGTCAAAATATGAAAAACTATATGGGTATGAACCATCAGTTTTTGCAACACAAGCATATGAAACTGCAAAGATTTTAATACAAGCTTTACAAAATACTACTAATCCTATGAAGATTAAAGAATATATACTTACAAAAAAAATTTTTACAGGTTTACAAGGACATATTATATTTGATAAGTATGGAGATGTTTCAAGAGAATACTTTATTACAACTATTAAAAATAGTGAATATGAAAGAATAAATTAGCATGAAAAGTTTAAAAAGTACAATTTCATCATTTATTATTTTATCGATTATTACAGTTTCTGTAATAATTGGAATATTAACTATGCTTAATTTTTATGATATAAAAATTACAAGTGTTGAACATACTCAAAAACAAGTTTTAAAACAAGTAAATTCAGAAGGATTGAAACTTTTAAAAAGAATTGAGAATATTGCCTCTTTTAGTATAAAAAAACAAAATCTAAGTGATGAGTATTTAAATGATGTATTATATTTAAATAGTGATATCTCATCTATTTTTATATTAAATAAAGATGGAATTTTGGTTGATTTTGTTGGAAAAAATATGGATAATATCTATAAAGGTTTTGATTATTCAAATAAAAATTTTTATAAAAAATTAAATGATGAAAAACTTGATTATTGGTCTGATGTATTTTTATCTTCTGCAAATAATAGTCCTTCGATTTCATATAGTTTAAAATATAAAAATAAAATTATTGTTATTCAATTAAAGCTTGAGGAACTTACAAATTTTATTACAAAATTTAAAAATAGTGATGAAACACATATGATTAGAATGGTAGATAAAAATGGTGTGTTTATTTTTAATCCAGATGCACAAAAACTTGTAACTCAAAGATTTAATATTAAAAACAGTACGGTTTTTGAAGAGCTTATAAAGAATAATAAAGAGTTCAGTATAAAAAGTTTTAACAGTATAAAAAGAGATTTAATAAATCTTGGTATGTATTCAAAAATAAAAAAAACAGGTTGGACTGTCATAATAAGACAAAACCAAAGTGAAGTAATTGATGCAATAAAAAGTATAGCTTTTATTGTATTTTTTATTGTAATTATTTTCGTAACTTTTGCACTATTTTTTGTATTTAAAATATTTAATAAGATTTTTGATGAGTTTGATTATTTACAAGAAACTACAAAAGATATTTCAGATGGTGATTATAATAAAAAAATAAAAGTATCAGATTTTAAAGAAATTACTTCTTTAATTGGTAGTTTTGAAAAAATGAAAAAACAAATTGATAAAAGAGAAAAAAAGCTAAAAGCAGCAAGAAATAGTTTTGAGTATCTTTTAAATTCAACTATGGAAGCAATAGTTGTGCATGATTCAAAAAAGATTTATCAAGTAAATGATGTGGCTTTAAACTTGATGAAGTTAGATGATAAAAATCAATTAGTTGGAAAAAGCTTGTTTGATTTTATATCTGAAAAATCTATTGAATTAGTAAAAGAAAAAATAGATATTGAAAGCTCACCTTATGAGTTAGAGTTAGTAAATGCAGAAAATGAAACATTTACTGCATTGGGACAAGGAAAGTTTATTACTTTAAATAATAAAAAGTTTAAAATCAGTTGCTTTATTGATATTACTGAATTAAAAAATAAAGATAAACTACTTTCTCAACAATCAAAAATGGTATCAATGGGAGAGATGATAGGTAATATTGCTCATCAATGGAGACAACCTTTAAGCTCAATTAGTACAGCTGCTGGTGCTTTAAAAGTTGAAAAAGAGTTTGGAATATTAGATGATAAAAGTTTAGATAACTCTTTGGATATGATTATTAAAAATACTAAATATTTATCAAAAACAATAGATGATTTTAGAAACTTTTTTAAAGTAGATAAAGATATTGAAAGAATTGATTTAAATGAAATTATTGAAAGATCATTGAAACTTCTTGAATCTAGTATTCGAAATCACTATATAAAAATAGAAAAAAGAGTTGGTCAAAATTTATTTATCAATGGCTTTGCAAATGAATTGACACAAGCATTTATAAATATAATTAACAATTCAAAAGATGCATTAAAGATAAATAATGTTGAGAATAGAGTTATCTTTATTGATGCATATGTATCCAAAAATAAAGTTTTTGTGATTATTAAAGATAATGCTGGAGGTATTAAAGAAGATATTAAATCAAAAATTTTTGATCCTTATTTTACTACTAAACATCAATCTCAAGGAACAGGAATTGGTTTATATATGACTCATCAAATAATAGTTGAACATATGGCAGGAATAATTGAAGTAGAAAATATTAAATTTTCTTATGAAAATGAAGCTTATACAGGATGCCAATTTAAAGTAATCTTTAATTATATGAAAAATACTTGACATTGTAACACTCAACTTGCTATAATAATTTAGCAGATAAATTAAAGGAGTGCTAAAAATGAAAAAGATATTTGAACAATTAACTAACCAAGTTGCTGAAACAATAGATTCAGCAGTATCTTTATGCCTACACAATAAAAATCAAGAAGTAGATGTAATACATTTTTTGTGGGCATTAATAACAAATACAAATTCAGTATTAAATCAATTATTAAATAAAATGAATATTGATAAAGCAGCAATTGAATTAGAAATAAAATCTCTTGCATCAAACTTATCAAGTGTATCTAATGTATCAAAAGAGAATATAAAATTATCAAGAAATTTTATGAGTTCACTTGAAAAAGCACATGGGCTTATGAACTCAAATGGTGATAAATTTATTGCTGTTGATACTTGGCTTATTGCTAATTTTGATGATAAGCAAATAAAAGAGGTTTTAGGTAAATATATAAATCTTTTAGATGCTAAAAAAGAGCTTGAAGCTATAAGAGCAGGGGCAAAAATTGATAGTGCAACATCTGATGAGACACTTGAAAGTTTAGAAAAATTTGGAACAGATTTAAATAAAAAAGCTATTGATGGTGAGCTAGATCCTGTTATTGGAAGAGATGAGCAAATAAACAGAATGATGCAAATTTTGATTAGAAAAACAAAAAATAATCCTGTTTTATTAGGAGAACCAGGAACTGGTAAAACAGCAATAGCAGAAGGGCTTGCTCAAAAGATTGTAAATAAAGATGTTCCAACAAGTTTACTTAATAAAAGGGTTGTTGCTCTTGATATGGGTGCTTTAATTGCTGGTGCAAAATATAGAGGAGAGTTTGAAGATAGATTAAAATCTGTTATAAATGAAGTTAAAAAAGCTGGAAATGTAATTTTATTTATTGATGAAATACATACTATTATTGGTGCAGGTGCTAGTGAGGGTAGTATGGATGCTGCTAATATTTTAAAACCTTCTTTAGCAAGGGGTGAATTACATACTATTGGTGCAACTACGCTTAAAGAGTATAGAAAATACTTTGAAAAAGATACAGCAATGCAAAGAAGGTTTCAACCTGTAAAAGTTGATGAGCCAAATGTAAATGAAGCATTACAAATACTAAGAGGCATAAAAGAAAAATTAGAAACACATCATAATGTTACGATTAATGATAGTGCACTAATTGCAGCTGCTAAATTAAGTGATAGATATATTACTGATAGATTCTTACCTGATAAAGCTATTGATTTAATAGATGAAGCAGCAGCAGAGCTTAAAATGCAAATTGAATCTGAACCATATGCTTTATCAATAATTAAAAGAGAAATCGAGTCTTTAAATGTAGAAAAAGAAGCATTGAAGATGGAAAAAACTAAAAAAAATGAACAAAGACTTGAAGAAATAGAAAAAGAATTAGCAAACAAAGATGAAGAAAAAAGAGGCTTAGAATCAAGATTTGAGAATGAAAAACATACTTTTAATGCAACTTCAACATTAAAAGCAAAAATTGATGAACTTAAAACAAAAGCAAATATTGCAAAAAGAGAATCAAGGTTTGAAGAGGCTGCATCTATTGAATATGGTGAAATACCAACTTTAGAAAAGCAAATAGTAGAAAATGAAGAAAAATGGGAAAAAATGCAAGAGGAGGGAACTCTTCTTAGAAACTCAGTTGATGAAGATTCAATTGCATCAATTGTAAGTAGATGGACAGGAATTCCTGTAAATAAAATGATGGATTCTGAAAAACAAAGAGTTTTAAAAGTAGAATCTGTTTTAAAAGAGGATGTTATTGGTCAAGATGATGCAATAAAAGCAATAAGTAGAGCAATTAAAAGAAATAAAGCAGGACTTAGTGAAGCAAATAGACCTATAGGGTCATTTTTGTTTTTAGGTCCAACAGGAGTTGGTAAAACTCAAAGTGCAAAAACATTAGCAAAATTTTTATTTGATGATGAAAGATCACTAATAAGATTTGATATGAGTGAATATATGGAAAAACATGCAGTTTCAAGACTTATTGGTGCAGCTCCTGGATATGTAGGTTATGATGAGGGTGGTCAACTAACAGAAGCAGTTAGAAGAAAACCTTATAGTGTAATTTTATTTGATGAGGTAGAAAAAGCACATCCTGATGTATTTAATATTTTATTACAAGTATTAGATGATGGAAGACTAACTGATAATAAAGGTGTTACGGTTGATTTTAAAAATACAATAATTATTTTAACTTCAAATATAGGAAGTTCAAAGATTATTGAAATATCTGATAAAGAGAGTAGAAAAAAAGAGGTTTTACAAGAGTTAAAAGTAAACTTTAAACCAGAATTTTTAAATAGACTTGATGATATTGTTATATTTGAGCAATTAAACTTAGAAGCAATAACAAATATCGTAGAGATTTTATTTGATGGTATTAGAAAAAAAGTTGAAGAAAAAGATATAACTATAACATTAACACAAAGTGCAAAAGAGTTTATTGCAAAAGCAGGATTTGATCCTGTTTATGGAGCAAGACCTCTAAAAAGAGCCATATATGAAATAGTTGAAGATAAATTGGCTGATATGATATTGGAAGAAAAAATATCTGAGGGTGATGTTATAAACTTTGATTATAAGGATAATGAAATTACAGTTGAAATAAAATAAAATTAAAAATTCTCCTTCTATTTGAAAATATGATATAATCATAAAATATAGAAGGAGAAGGTTTTATGATAAGAAAAGAAAATAAAATTCTAAAAATTATAAAATATGCCCCATCGATATTTATACTTATTCTTTGTATTATTATTAATTTTTATTTATTATATGAAAAAAAACAGAATTTAAACCTAGAAAAAAAAGAGATAAAACAAAAATATATAACTACAAATAAAGAGCTTGTAAAAAATGAAGTTCTTGAAACAATTCACTACATAAAGATGAAACAAAAAAATACTGAAAAAAATTTAGAACAGATGTTAAAAAAAGTAGTTTTAAATGCACATCAAATATCTTTAAATGTATATAACATGAATAAAGATGAAAAAAAAGAGAAAATTCTTGAACAAATAAAAAAAGTATTAAATAATATCAATTATGCAAAAGATGGATATTTTTTTATTTATGATTTTAATGGAGTAAATATTTTACATGGTGGAGATAAAAGTATTGAAGGTAGAAATTTACTAGATTATAAAGATTCTAAAAGTAATAACATTTCAAAAGAGTTAAATGAAATCTTAAAAACTAAAAATGAAACATACTACTCTTGGTATTGGCCTAAAAATGACAATAAAGAGTATAAGAAAATCGGTTTTTTTAAAAAGATTGAACCTTTAAATTTATATATAGGAACTGGAAGATTTGTAGTTGATTATGAGCAAAACTTAAAAAAAGAGATTTTAGAGTATCTAAGCAGTGTAAAATATAGAAAATATGGATATATATTTGTCTTAGATAACAAAGGTAAATATCTAAGTTATTATAATAAAGATTTTATAGGAAAAAGCATTTCTGATTTGGCTTTTGTAGAAAATATAAATAAATCTTTTGAAAAGATGAAAAAAGTTTCAAAAAAAGGTAATTATTTAAGATATGACCATATAGATAAACCAAATAGTGTTGTTAAAAAAATAGAAAAAATAAGTTATATAAAAAAGTTTGATAAGTGGAATTGGATTATTGGAACTGGCTTTTATTTGGATGATGTATATAAACAAATAGAAGAAAAAGAGTTAGTTTTAGAAAAAAAATATAAAGAAGAGATAAAAACACTTTATAAAATAACAGTTATTTCAACAATTATTTTACTTTTAATATCTATATATATTTCAAAATTAATTGAAAGAATATTTTTAAATTATAAAAATAAGATTGAAGAGCAAATACAAACAAATAGACAAAAAGATAATTTGATAGCTTATCAATCAAAAATGGCAACTATGGGAGAAATGATTGGTAATATTGCTCATCAGTGGAGACAGCCTTTAAGTTCTATTAGTACAGCTGCAACTGGCGTTAAAATGCAAAAAGAGATTGGAGTTTTAACAGATGATTTTGAGATAAAAAGTTTAGACTCAATAAATAACAATGTTCAATATCTTTCTAAGACAATAGATGATTTTAGGAATTTTTTCAAAAATAACAAAACAAGAAAAGAGTTTAATATTCAAGATAGTTTTGAAAAAACATTTAAACTTGTCTCTGTACAGTATAAAAATAAGGATATTGAACTAATAAGTAATATTGAAGATGTTGTGCTTTGTTCTTTTGAAAGTAAACTTGTACAAGTTTTAATCAATATTTTAAATAATGCACGAGATGAGTTAATAAAACAAAATTTTAGAAAATTAATTTTTATAGAAGCAAAAAAAGTTGAAAATAGTTTAATTATTCTTATAAAAGACAATGCAAATGGAATAAATGATCATATAAAACATAGAATATTTGAACCATATTTTACTACAAAATCAAAGGAAGAAGGTACGGGAATAGGGCTTTACATGAGTAGTGAGATAGTAAATAAACATCTTGATGGAACACTTGAGTTTTCAAATGAAGAGTATGAGTTTGAAAATGAAAAATATAAAGGTGCATGTTTTAAAATAACCCTTCCAATAGATTAAAAAGACTTTAAACTAAAGTTACTTTAAGCTGTATTTAACTATAATCCGCAACTTAATTAGTCAATAAGAGGAAAGCTAAAGATGAAAAGAACATATCAACCACATAATACTCCTAGAAAGAGAACACATGGTTTTAGAGTTAGAATGGCTACTAAAAACGGTAGAAGAATTATTAAAGCAAGAAGAGCTAAAGGTAGAAAAAGATTAGCTGTTTAAGCAAAAAACACAGAATTAATAATTCAAGCGATTTTAACAAGATCTATAAAAGCGACAAAAAATGGCACACCCATTCCTTTGTCGCTTTTTTTTCGCCTGCAAAAGATTTTAAAGTAGCTTTTGTTGCTTCAAAAAAAGTAGGTAATGCTGTGATGCGAAGTAAATCTAAGCGAAGACTTAGAGGAATGTTTGTCTCTTTTGAAAAACAAGTAGCCACTGGAAGCTACATATTTGTTGCTAAACAAAAGATTTTTGAAAAAGACCCAAAAGAGTTAAAAAGAGATTTTATTTTTGCTCTTAAAAGACTAGAACTTCTAAAATGAAAAGAATTGTAAAGTATTTAATTAGATTTTATCAAAAATATTTATCGTTTTTTTCATATGGAAGTTGTAGATATTACCCAACTTGTTCACAATATGCCCTTTGGCAATTTGAAAATAATACATTTTTTAAGGCTATTTATTTTACAATAACACGGATATTAAAATGTAATCAACTTTTTAGAGGTGGAATTGATTATCCTGTTATAAAGTTGATAAGGCATAATAATATAAATTTTAAAAAAATTAAAATCAAATATTGGTACATACCTGTGAATAATAATAGATATTTGGTAGTTAAAAATAGGGAGTGGAATAACAATAATGATGAATAACATGAATCAGAATAATGGTGGTATGCAAAAACGAATGTTAATTATGACATTAGTCGTTTTTGTATTTTTTATTGCATATGAGTTTTTAGTATTAAAGCCGCAACAAGAAGCAAAACAAGCGAAGATTACACAAGAGCAAGTGCAAAAAGCAAATAGTGCTCCTTCTGTTGAACAACAAAATACAATGGCAAATGGTGTTACTGCTTCAGCAGAGAATAATTCAAAATCAGTTGATGCACTTTCTTCAAAAGCAGTTGCTTCAAAAAATATTATTGCAACAGTTAAAACAAAACATAATATATTTGAAATTGATAATTTAGGTAGAATTGCACAAGTTACTTTACAAGATAAACAGTATATTGATGAAAATAAAGAGCAAATAAAGCTTTTTGAAGCAAATCAATTAAGACCTTTAGAAGTAAGATTTGCAGATGCAAATATAAATGATGAAGCTTTTAAAGTAAATGTTATTGCTAGTAAAAGTACTGTTGATGCAAAAACAAGTGCACAAGAGTTAGTATTAACACAAAAGTTATCAAACACTACATTAACAAAAACTTTGAAATTTTATCCAGATGGTCATTATGATTTACAAGTAAAAACTACAAATGCAAAGAAGTTTTTTATTACAAATGGGTTTAGACCAAATGTATTAGCTGATATGTATGCTGATCATGGTATGTATGTAAAACAAAATGATGGTACAATGGAGTTAATTGAAGATGGTGATTTAGATAAAACTAAAAACTATACAGGAATTAAATTTGTATCAAATTTTGATAGATACTATGCAACAGTTATTTATAATTTTAATAAATCATTAGCAATTACAGTAATGCCAGATAATGAAAGTAATCCTTCACCTTTTATTCATGGAAATGATAATATTAGCTTTAGTGGGTATATTGGTCCAAAAGAGTTTAAAACTTTAAAATCTTTAAATCCAGAGTTAACAGATGTTATTGAATATGGTTGGTTTACATTTATTGCAAAGCCTATGTTTATTTTCTTACAATATATTCATAATATTGTTGGAAACTGGGGATGGACTATTGTTATTGTTACAATTTTAATTAAGCTTGTATTATATCCTTTATCATACAAAGGTATGGTATCAATGAACAAGTTAAAAGAGTTAGCTCCTAAAATTAAAGAAATACAAGAAAAATATAAAGATGATAAACAAAAAGCATCAATGCATATGATGGAACTTTATAAAAAGCATGGTGCTAACCCAATGGGTGGTTGTTTACCAATTATCTTGCAAATTCCAGTATTTTTTGCTATATATAGAGTCCTTTTAAACGCAATTGAGCTAAAAGGTTCAGAATGGATTTTATGGATTCATGACTTAGCAGAAATGGATCCTTATTTTGTATTACCAATATTAATGGGTGCTTCAATGTGGTTACAACAAAGAATTACTCCAAATACAATGCAAGATGAGATGCAAAGAAAAATTTTCCAAATGTTACCAGTTGTATTTACATTCTTCTTCTTATGGTTCCCAGCAGGTTTAACACTATACTGGTTCGTTAATAATGTATTTACAATAGCTCAACAATATACAATAAATAAAATGTTTGAAAAGAAAAGAGCTATAAAAAAATAGGATTAATTATGAAAAAGTTTGAAGCAAATAGTTTAGAAGAGGCATATGAATTAGCAAAAGATGAATTTAATTGTTCAATTACAAATTTAGAAATAGAAATTGATCAACAACCAAGAAAAGGTTTTCTTGGTTTTGGTCGTAAAAATGCTATTATTAAAGTTGTTGAAAAACAAGATAGAAAAGTTTATGATAATAAACAAAAAGAACATCGATTTAGAAAAAAAGATATAAAAATAGAAGATGTATCTAAAAAAATTGAAGACTCAAATAAAGTTGCTACACAAAAAGAACCTACTTTAAAAAAATCACATAAAAAAGTTCCAAATATTCATTCAAAAGAAAAAATCTTTGATAATTTTTATGAAGTTGGCGAAAAACAACAAATAAATGAAGTTATTGTAAAAAAAGATGAACAAATTATTTTAAATGAAGTAAAAGAAGGAATAGATTCATTATTTTCAAATACATGTTATGAAATTGAAGACATAAAAGTAGAATTTTATGATAATGAAACATTATATGTAGAGTTTACTGGAGCTGATTCTGCACTTTTAATTGGAAAAGAGGGCTATAGATATAAAGCACTGTCTTATATTTTATTTAATTGGATAAATGAAAGATATGGCTTGATGTTAAGACTAGAGGTTGCAGAGTTTTTAAAGAATCAAGAAGAGTCTATACATACATATTTAGAACCTGCAATTGCAACAATTAATGAAAAAGGTAGTTTTAAAACAAAACCTTTAGATGGTATTTTAGTTCATATTGCATTAAAAAGATTAAGAGATGAGTTCCCTAACAAATATGTTGCTGTTAAGACAAATGTTAGAGGTGATAGATATGTACTTGTTAATGAATATAGAAGTAAAGAGCAATAAAATTGTTTGATGATAATACAATTGTAGCAATAGCTACAGCAAATGGCATAGGTTCAATTTCAATAGTAAGAGTTAGTGGTAAAGAAGCTTTACCAATTGCTCTTAAAATATCAAAAAGACAGAATCTAAAACCAAGACTAGCAACTTTATCAACACTTTATACTAAAAGTGATGAAGCAATTGATGAAGGACTTTTATTATACTTTAAAGCACCATTCTCTTTCACGGGAGAGGATATTGTTGAATTTCAATGTCATGGTGGTGTAGCTATTGCAAACATGGTTTTAGATGAAGTATTAAACTGTGGTGCAAGAATTGCTAATCCTGGTGAATTTTCAAAAAGAGCTTTTTTTAATGGAAAAATGGATTTATCAAAAGCAGAAGCAATTTCTAAAATTATTGAAGCAAGAAGTGAAGATGCAGTTAAACTTTTAGCAAAACAATTAAAAGGTGAATTGACTAATTTTGTTGAAGATATTAGAGAAGATTTACTTTTTATGCTTGCATATACAGAAGTTAGTATTGATTATGCAGAAGATGATTTACCTACTGATATTTTTGAAAAAATAGAAGAAAAACTAAAAAATATTAAAGAAAAACTTGAAAATACTTTAGAAGCTAGTAAAAGAAGAGAAGGGATGATTGAAGGGTTTAAACTTGCAATCATAGGAAAACCTAATGTTGGGAAATCTTCACTGCTGAATAAACTTTTAAATTATGATAGAGCAATTATTTCTGATATAGCAGGAACAACTAGAGATACAATTGAAGAGTCTGTAAAGATTGGAACACATATTATAAAAATAGTTGATACAGCTGGTATAAGAGATGAAACTTCTGATATTATTGAAAAAATTGGTATTGAAAAATCAATCACTGCTATTAATGAGGCAGATATAGTTGTTGCTTTATTTGATAATAATAAGCCTTGTGATAATGAAGATGAAAAAATTTTATCTTTATTACTTAATACTTCAAATAAACAAATCTTAAAAGTATTAAATAAAACAGATTTAAACAATGTTTTTGATATTTCAAAATTAGATGATTATACAAATTTAAGTACAAAAGAGTCTATACAACCATTAGTTACTAAAATAGAAAAAATTCTTGATACTAATACTCATAGCGATGAAATGACTTTGATATCAAAAAGACAAATAGATAGTGTTTTTCAAACACTTCATCACATAAAAGAATCTTCTATGCCACTTGAAACTGGAGAATTAGAGTTTTTTGCACATCATATAACAGAAGCATTGCACTTTATTTCTAATATTACAAGACCATATGAAAATGATGAAATGCTAGATGTTATGTTTGGTGAGTTTTGTTTAGGTAAATAAATAAGTTTTTATTTACCTATATTTTATAAACTTTTTTAAATTCTGCATTATTTTTTGACACATCAATCCATGAATCACAATGAAAATCAATTCTAATAACATAGCCCATATCAAACTCTTCTTTATAGCCACAGTAATTTAAAGCCAATATAGCTAATGATGGATTATGACCAATTAAAATCATAGAATCAACAGTATCATATGTATATGTGATTATTTCATGAAGTTCATTTAAAAATGCTTGATATATTACTTCATTATATATTATTGGTTTTTCATAGCCAAATTTATTTGCAACAATTTGTGCTGTTTCTTTTGCTCTTAAAGCTGGACTTGAAGCAATTAAATCAATTTGAATATTGTTTTCAACAAGTTTAGTTGAAATATCTTCAATATATTTGATTCCTTTATTTGTTAATTTTATATCAAAATCATCTTTTGTTGAATCTAGTTCTTTTTGTCCATGTCTCATTAAATATAGTGTTTTCATTTATTAGCCTATCTTTTTTCTTTTATTTTAATAAATATTATAAATATTTCTTTGGATATTCAAATGTTATTAATTTACAATTATAACTATTGATTTCTTGCCATAATTGACAAGAAAATTCTATTTCTAATATTGCACACGTTGGTATATTTTCATCAAAATCTAAAAATTCTTCTGCAAATAAATTTAAACTTGGATTATGCCCTATTAAAAATACTACATTATTTTTATCATCTAAGTATTTTAAAGTATCAATAATATTATTTACTGATGCTTCATATAAATCTTCATAATAGTCAATGTTCTTTTTATTATATTTTACTTCTTTTGCTATTAATTGTGCAGTTTTTCTTGCTCTATATGCAGGAGATGAAACTATAATATCAGGTTTAACTCCTAATTGTTGAAGTAAATTTCCCATAAATGGTGCATTTGATTTGCCTCTTTTATTTAAAGGCCTATCATAATCTGATAAGGTCAAATTTTTCCATGAAGATTTAGCATGTCTAATTAAGTAAAGTTTTTTCAAAATATCTCCTATAAATAGTAGATTTATAAAATTAATTTAAATTGTTTATTAAATTTGTTAAATTATAATATAATAGTATATAAAAAATTAAATTAAAGGAAGCAGTAATGGAACAAATAAAAACAGTTTTTTTTCTTGCCTTATTATCTGTGCTGTTTGTATTTATTGGATATTCTTTTGGTGGCCCTAATGGAATGCTAATAGCATTTTTGTTAGCTGCTGGAATGAATTTTTATGCTTATTATTATTCTGATAAGCATGTATTGTCTTCATATAATGCAGTTGAAATTATAGATAGAAGACACTTAATATATCAAATTACACAAAAACTTGCATACAAAGCAAATTTACCAATGCCAAGAGTTTATATAATACCTGATGATATGCCAAATGCATTTGCAACAGGAAGAAATCATCAACATGCAGCAGTTGCTGTAACACAAGGACTTATGGATTTGTTAAATGAAAAAGAGATTGAGGGTGTTATTGCCCATGAATTATCACATGTAAGACACTATGATATATTAATTGGAACTATTGCAGCAGTTTTTGCAGGTGCTATTGCAATGATTGCTAATATGATGCAGTTTTCAGCAATCTTTGGAGGAAATGATAGACAAAACTCAAATCCTTTTGTTATGATTGTTTTAGCAATTATTTTACCTTTAGCAGCAGCAGTTATTCAAATGACAGTAAGTAGAAGTAGAGAATATTTAGCAGATGAGGGTGCTGCAAGGTTAGTTGGTGATGCTAGTGGTTTACAAAGTGCATTATCTAAACTTGAAAGTTATGCTAAAAGAGGAGAAATTCATAATGCAACTGAACAAACAGCTCATATGTTTATAATAAATCCTTTTAGTGGAAAAGATATGAAGTTTTCAGAACTTTTTAGAACACACCCTACAACTGAAGATAGAATTGCAAGGTTAGAAGAATTGAAATCACAACTTAAGTAGAGACCTTGCCTCTACTGAAAAATATCTACTAGACTTTCTAATTGAATTTCTTCTTTTAAGATTGGATAAATACCTTTTGCAATTAATGAAATTTTTAAATCATAATCTACATCACTTATCATAAAATAGTTAACTCCATAATCATGTAGTAAATCAGGTAATACATTACATGTAGCTTCATTTTCATTTTTATACATTGGGTTTTTAATACAGCTTTGAGATTTTAACTTATAATCTTTTATAAATACAATCCAAATATATTCAGCTTCAGCTTCAGCATATTCAAGTTCATCTTGTTTTTTTGAACAAATAGCAATACGAAATTCATTTTTAACTTCATGTACTTTTATATTACTTCCTGTTATTAATGCAAGTGATATTTTTTTTCTAGCACTTTTTACAATTCTTGCAAATGTTGCTCTTGATACATTCATTTTTTTTGCTGCATCTTCTTGATACATACAAAAAGAGTCCATAAGGTGAATAGCTTCTAATTCTTCATGTAAAAGTACAACATCTTCTTTAGCTTCTTTATCTTTTGGACCAAAATATTTACATACTGGTTTTAAATTTAATTTACGTTCTAGTTTTTCTCTTGCCATAAAACTCCTTTGAATTTATTGGATAATGAATTTTAGCATAATCTTGTTAAAAACATGGAAAAGTACTTGACATATGACCAAATAAATGATATCATTCGGTCATATGTTCATAAGGCTTAACTCGAATTAATTGTATGAAATAATGTTTTATTTCATATTAGAACTAAGTGAACCCGCTCTCTCAAATTAATTCTTAGTTGAATGAATTTTAGAGTTAAGTATGAAGATATATTAACAAATATAATTAGATTGATCATTTTGTTTAGTTGTCTAGCCTAACATACAAAATAACACTCCTCTCTTGGGTCAATCAAGATTATAACACCATAATTTTTGTAAAAACTTTTTTGATAAATACAAATAAATATTAAGTTTTTACAAAAATCCTTTTATAAAAATAATATATTCTAAAGGTACAAAATGAGAATTGTATTTCCTACAGTTGAAAATCTAAGTTATATGTCAGAAGTTGCAACAAACTTTACAAATGCAAAATATTTTACAGTATTAAATTTAAGTGGACAAACAATAAGTTCAGTTGAAATGTTAGAAAATAGAAATGAAGATATTGTTAAATTATTTAAAAATAATAGTTTTAATGCTTTAGTTACATCAGATACAAATGATTTACCAATTGAAGATTTGAAAAAAGTTGGTGTATCTATTTTTAAAGAAACAAACAGAAAAAAAGTATTAGCTTTGTATAGCGATTTTGTTCAAGATAAATTGAAAAAAATATAAATAAAAAAAGTACCCCTTAACCAAAGAGGTACTTTTGAAATTATATACAAAAAAGATAAATTCAAACTTACTAAAAATATTAGTTTTATTTATTTATCATATACTTTTTTTATATTTTCTATTTTAGAACTCATATTCAATAGTAGCATGTCTGCAAGAACTAATGCAGCCATTGATTCTGCAACTACACTGCCTCTTACTGCTACACATGGATCATGTCTTCCTTTTAATTCACATTCAACTTCATTGTTATAAATATCAATTGTTTCTTGTCTTATAAAGATTGAAGGTGTTGGTTTAAAATATACTTTTAAATCTATATCTTCACCATTTGAAATACCACCTAGTATTCCTCCACTATGATTTGATTTAAAACCTTTTGCTCTAATTTCATCATTGTTTTCATAGCCTTTTTTATTAACTGCATCAAAGCCATCACCAATTTCTATAGCCTTAACTGCATTTATACTCATCATTGCATTTGCAAATTGTGAATCAAGCTTAAAATATAGTGGTTCACCAAGACCAATTGGACAGTTTCTAATATTTATTAATGCAACGCCTCCTACACTATTGTGAGAGTTTTTTGCTTTTAATATTGCATCTTTTTGTTCTTGTTCCATATTTTTATCTAAAGCATAAATTTCAGAATCTTGAACATTTGAAAAGTCATGATTTTTTGCTTTTATTCCATCAATTTCACAAATTCCACTTTGAACTTCAATATCTAATTCTTTTAGTAAAAGTTTAGCAATAGCTCCTGCAGCAACTCTTGCGGCAGTTTCTCTAGCACTACTTCTACCTCCACCTCGATAATCTCTAATTCCATATTTATTAAAATATGTATAATCAGCATGACCTGGTCTAAAAAGATCTTTTACATTTGAATAATCTTTACTTTTTTGATTTTCATTGAAAATAACCATTGAAATTGGTGTTCCTGTTGTAAGTCCTTCAAATACACCACTTAAAATTTCAACACTATCACTCTCTTTTCTAGCAGTTGCATATTTATTTTGACCTGGTTTTCTTCTATTCATTTCATTTTGAATAAATTCTTCATCAATTTTTATACCAGCTGGAACACCATCAATTACACAACCCAGTGCTTTTCCGTGACTTTCACCAAAAGTTGTAAATCTAAACTTATGACCAAATGTATTCATTATTTTGGATCCTTAAATTGATCAAGGGCAATTTTTGCTACTGCTTGTTGAGCTAGTTTTTTACTTTTTCCTCTTGCTTGTCCGTATTTTTTACCATCAATCCAAATTGAAACTTCAAACTCTTTTTTATGATCTGGTCCATAAGAACCTTCTATTTTATAATCAGGAATCGTCCCAAACTCTGCTTGTGTTATCTCTTGTAATGCAGTTTTATAATCACTAAAAAGTACATCTAAATTTATTTTATCATATGATTTTTCAAGTAAATCTAAAATTATTGGCTTTAAAGTCTCAAGGCCTGATTCTAAATATATTGCTCCCATAATTGCTTCAAAAGCGTCAGAAAGAATAGAGGCTTTTGTTCTTCCTTTATTTCTTTCTTCTGCAGTTGAAATAAAAATATAATCACCTAATTTTATGTCATTTGCCAATTTTGTAAAACCAGTTTCGTTCACAAGGGATGCTCTTATTTTAGAAAGCTCTCCTTCATTTGAATGGGGGAAGTTCGTATATAGATACTCTCCTACTATTAAATTTAGTACAGCATCACCAAGAAATTCTAATCTTTCATTATTGTATGGTTTTTTTAAACTTTTATGTGTAAGTGCTTCGATTATCAGATCTTTGTTTTTAAACTGATAATCCAAACACTTTTCTAATTTTGAGTAGTCACTCATTTTCTTTTCCTTTTAATTTTAAATTTTCTGCAAATTCTCTTGCAAGTATATCACATCTTTCATTATGCTCATGCCCTGCGTGGCCTTTTACCCAAAAAGCATTAATTTTGTGTTGTTTCGAAACTTTTATGTACTCTTGCCAAAGCTCTACATTTTTTACAGGTTTCTTTGAAGCAGTTTTCCAATTGTTTTTTTCCCAATTTACTAGCCATTCATTTATAGCTTTTACAACATAAGTTGAATCAGATATTACATTTACAATGCATGGCTCTTTTAATACTTTTAAGCCTTCTATAACACCTATTAATTCCATTTTATTATTTGTAGTATTATATTCTCCACCACAAAACTCTTTTTCAGTACCTTTATATTCAAGTATTGTTCCCCAGCCTCCAGGGCCTGGATTTCCTAAACTTGAACCATCACTGTAAAGATTGATTTCTTTCATTTAAATCCTTAGCTAAATTGTGTTTTACTTTATAAGTTAAAATATTATGACAATGTGGACATCTTGATTCATAGATAGGGTGAGTGTGCTTACATGAAGTACAAATAAATTCAAAGTCTAGTGTTACAGGAATTTTGTGCTCGTGTTTATTTAAAGCTATTAAAATATCAAATACAAAATCACTACTATGATTACATGTTTGTAAATAACCTTTTGCATTATATATTTGATTTAATTGTTCATTATTAGCAACAATATCAAAGTCAATATCATTGAAATCTAAATACCATAATAAGTCAGTAAATTTATTTACATCAAATTCATCTATATGTTTCCATAAAAAGTCTTTGTTATATTGAATTAAAAATTGTACAAAAAGTCTTTCTATTATATGATTCATTTTGTAAAATGAGTATAATTTATCTGTTTTTTCTTCATATGTTAATTCATTATTATTTAATATTTTAAGTGTTTCAATATGTATTCTTTCTCTTATTACATCTATTTCTAATTCGTCTAAAGCTTGAATAACTTCTAATACTTTTTCATAATCTTTTAACTTTTCATTTATTATTAATAAGTGTTTTAATGCTTTTTCATTTCTAGGAGAAAATTTTAAAATTTTTAAATATATCTCTTTTGATCTTTGTAAGAAGCCACCTTTAAAATAAGTCGAACCTAAAAGTTCTAAAAGTTCTTCTTTTTTTACTCTATCTGTAACATGCTCAAGTAAGGCAAGATATACTGATATTGCTTTACTATAATCACCTTTGTGTAAAAAACTTGAAGCTAATAATATAATTGAATCAAATGGCAAATTATATGTTTTATATAAATGTACATAATCTTCTTCTTTTAATTTACCCAATTCAAATCGATTAAGTAGTCTTCTGTAATCTTTCCTAGCATTCTTCTCTTTATAAAGTCCAAAAGAGTATGTAATAAAAGAGATTAAGAAAATTAAAGTAAAAAATATAATAACACTAAAAAGTGGATCTCTATAGTCTAAAACCAAACTGTCCAATTAATACCTTTTTTATAAAATCTTAATATATTAACATAAAAGCACATATAAAATAATAAAAGAGTACAATTGTATTTATGATAACAAAAGAATCAATTGACAATTTAAAAAATCATCTTGAAATAGTAGATGTAGTTTCCCAATCACTTGAATTAAAAAAATCAGGAGCAAACTTTAAAGCTTGTTGTCCTTTTCATGGCGAAGATACTCCTTCTTTTGTAGTAAGTCCAGCAAAACAAATATATCATTGTTTTGGTTGTGGTGCTGGTGGAGATGCTATAAAGTTTGTTATGGAATATGAAAAATTAACTTATCCAGAAGCCTTAGAAAAACTAGCTTCAATGTATAATGTTACTTTAAATTATGACGAAACAAATAGTAAACCAAAACTAGATTTAAAAGTTTTAGAAACAATTAATCAATACTATCAAAAGCTTTTTACAAATAATACAACTGCAAAAGATTATATAAAAAGTAGAGGAATATCTGAATTTTCTATTGAGAAATTTGAAATAGGTTATGCTCCTAAATCAATAGATACAATTAATTATTTAAAAAGTAATTTTTTAAATTTAGCAGATGCAAAAGACTTAGGAGTAATTGACTCTGGACAAAATGGTTTGTATTCTAGATTTATTGAAAGAATTACTTTCCCCATTTATGGATTAAATAGTAAAATTGTAGGTTTTGGTGGAAGGACAATTACAGGACATAATGCAAAATATGTTAATTCTCCTCAAACAAAACTATTTAATAAGTCTAAGCTTTTATATGGATATAACTTAGCAAAAGAGAATATTTATAAAAAAAATAGAATAATTGTTACAGAAGGTTATTTAGATGTAATAATGCTTCATCAAGCAGGTTTTAATACAGCCGTTGCAACTTTAGGTACAGCTCTTACTAAAGATCATTTGCCAATTTTAAGAAGAGGAGAACCTAAAGTAATAGTTGCATATGATGGAGATAAAGCAGGTTTAAATGCAGCTTTCAAAGCTTCTGTTATGTTAAGTCAAAGTGAGTTTGAAGGAGGTGTTATTATATTTGAAGAGGGCAAAGATCCTGCTGATATGGTAAAAGATGGACAAATAGAGAAGTTAAATGAAATTTTTTCAAATCCTACCCCTTTTATTAACTATGCTATTGATTATATTATTTCAAAATATGAGACAAATGATCCAATGCAAAAACAAAAAGCCTTACATGAATCTAATGATTATTTAAAAAGTTTAAGTATGCTTTATCAAGATGAATATAAAAGATATATTGCTCAAAAATTAAATATTAGAGAAAACTTAATAAAAGTTACAAATGATAAAAGTAGGGTAAAGTTTGATAATAGTTCAACTAAAATTGATATAGCAGAACTTTGCATTATAAAAGCAATTTTGGAAAAACCTAGCAGACTTGACTTGGTTTTAGATTTAATTGATGCTTCGATGTTTGAATATCATAATAATGAATTTCAATTACTTTTAGAGGATATAAATAATCCTTCTTTAAATTCAATAGTTTTAAATGAAAGATTAGAAGATTATGATGATAAAAGATTAGAAAATGAATTATTGATTTTATTAATTAAATTTTATTCAAAACAGTTAAATAAAGTATTATATGAAAAAGATATAGATTTTAGAAAAAAAGCTAATTTAATTAGAAAACTAAAAGATAATGTTTCACAGTTAAAAAAAGGAAAATTAGTTAGCTTTGATATAGATTTATTGAAATAACTGCTTTTTTACTGTAAAATACTTAAAAAATTTTAGAGGAAGAAAAATGGAGTTTTTGCATACAGATAGAGTACCAGCTGCAATTGGACCTTATTCACAAGCAGTTAAAGCTAATGGTTTAATTTATACATCAGGACAAATCCCATTAAAAGCAAATGGTGAATTAGTAGAAAATGATATTAAAAAACAAACAAGACAAGTTTTAGAAAATATTAGAATGTTATTAGAAGATTGTCAAAGTAGCATGGATAAAGTAGTAAAAGTATCAATATATTTGGAAAATATGGAAGATTTTGGTATAGTTAATGTATTGTATGCTGAAGCGTTCGGTGAACATAAACCTGTTAGAAGTACAATTGCTGTTAAAACATTACCCAAAAATGTACTAATAGAGATGGATGTAATCGCTTTACCATACGATTATCAATAAAAATCTTTCGCTTAAACAAAGTTTAAACTAATATAAGATAGTATTTCGCTTCACAAAAAAATACGTATTTGATAGATATAGATAGTTAGAGGATAAGTAATGTACGCAATTATTAAATGTGCTGGAAAGCAATATAAAGTTCAAGAAGGTGATATCCTAAATGTAGATTATTTAGGAAAAGTTGCAAAAGAAACTTTAGAAATTTCAGATGTTCTTGCAGTTAATGACGGAGAACTTAAGATAGGTGACGCTGTTTCATCTGCAAAAGTTGAAGCAGAAGTAGTACTTGATGGTACAGGTGTAAATAGAGACAGAAAAGTTATCATTTACAAAAAAAGAAGAAGAAAAGATAGTAAATTAAAAAGAGGTTTTAGAAAAAGCTTCACAAAAATTAAAATTACTAAAATCGCTGCATAATTTTAAGGAGATAAACGATGGCTCACAAGAAAGGTCAAGGTAGTACACAGAATAATAGAGATTCAGCTGGTAAAAGACTTGGTGTAAAAAAATTTGGTGGAGAAGTTGTAAGAGCTGGAAACATCATTGTAAGACAAAGAGGAACTAAAGTACACGTTGGAGAAAATGTAGGGATTGGTAAAGATCATACAATTTTCTCTTTAATTGACGGTGTAGTTAAATTCGAAGTTAAAGATAAAAAAAGAAAAAAAGTATCAGTTTACGCTTCATAATTTTTGAGGTATTAGCTGCTTTTTAAAAGGGTGTATGGCTTTGCCTACACCCTTTTTTAGTTTAGGAGAAAAAAAGTGTTTATAGATAGTGTAAAATTTAAAATTTCATCTGGAAAAGGTGGTCAAGGTTGTGCCTCTTTTAGAAGAGAGAAATTTGTTGTAAAAGGTGGTCCTGATGGGGGAGATGGAGGAAAAGGTGGAGATGTTTATTTTAAAGTAGATAATAACACAGATACTCTTTCTTGGTATAAAGGTAAAACTGTACTTAAAGCTGAAAATGGTAAGCAAGGTATGGGTAAAAAGATGACTGGAAAATCAGCACCGACACTTACACTTACAGTACCTCCTGGAACACAAGTAATTGATGCAGATACAAAAGAAGTATTATTAGATCTTTTAGAAGAGGGTCAAGAGGTTAAATTTTTAGAAGGTGGAAAAGGTGGACTTGGAAATGTTCACTTTAAAAACTCTAGAAATCAAAGACCAACTTACTTTCAACCAGGACTTCCAGGTGAAACAAAAGAGATAAGACTAGAGTTGAAATTAATTGCAGATGTTGGACTAGTTGGATATCCAAATGTAGGGAAATCTACATTGATCTCAACAATTTCTAATGCTGAACCTGAGGTTGCAAATTATGAGTTTACTACATTAACTCCAAAATTGGGAGTTGTTGAAGTAGGGGAATATAGTTCATTTGTTATGGCTGATATACCTGGAATTATAGATGGTGCAAGTGATGGAAGAGGTCTTGGAATTGAATTTTTAAAACATATTGAAAGAACAAAAACACTTCTTTTTACTATTGATGTATCAAATCATAGAACAATCATAGAACAATTTAAGATTTTAAAAGAAGAGCTTAAAAAGTTTTCAGTTGAATTAAGTGGAAGAAACTATGCAATTGCACTAACAAAAGTTGATGCATATTATGGTGAAGATTTAATGAAAGATATAAATGAGTTTATAAATGAGTTAGATTTAGAAGTTTCAAATTCAAATGATTTTGGATTTGATAAAAAATATCCTTATTATATTCAAGATTTAACTATGAATAGATATGATAAAAATAAACCATATTTTGTACTACCTATTTCTTCTGTAACACATCTAAATACAAAACCTATTGGTTATGCACTTTATGAATTCTTAGGTAAAAATAAATGATAGAAGATAGTGAAGTTTTACTTGAAAAAAAAAGAATTGTTATAAAAGTTGGAACAGCTGTTTTAACTCAAAATAATGAATTAGCTTTAGAAAGATTAAGTAATTTAGTTGACTTAATCTCAAAGCTTAAAAATGAAAAAAAATATGAACTTATATTAGTAAGTTCTGGTGCAGTTGGTGCTGGAAATACTAAGCTTCAATTAGATAAAACACAAATCGCAAATAGACAAGCACTAGCAGCTATTGGACAACCTTTATTAATGAAGCATTATAAAAAAAGATTTCGTGATTATGATATAAATTGTGCTCAAATGCTTTTAATTGAAAACGATTTTGATTCAAGAAAAAGAACAAAAAATGCACAAAAAGTAATGGAAATTTTACTTTCAAATAATGTAATACCAATTATTAATGAAAATGATGTTATTGCAAATGATGAATTACTTTTTGGAGACAATGACCAACTTGCTGCGCATGTTGCTTACTATTTTAATGCTGATCTTTTAGTTATATTGTCAGATATTGATGGGTATTATGATAAGAACCCAAGAGAATATGAAGATGCAAAGATGCAAAAAATAGTTACAAATATAGAAGAGAGTCAACTTCAAATGGTTCATACTCCAAATTCAGAATTTGCAACAGGTGGTATTGTTACTAAACTAAAAGCTGCAAACTTTTTAATAAATAGAAATATACCTATGTTCATGTCTTCTGGATTTGATTTAACAAATGCTTATGATTTTTTATTAAATGATAATCATATTAGTGGAACATTATTTAAATCAGAATAGGGGATTAAATGTCTAAAAAAATTGTATTTATGGGAACACCAGATTATGCAACGATAATCTTTGATAAGCTAATAAAAAATGATTCATATGAAATTGTATCTTTATTTACTCAACCTGATAAAAAAGTTGGAAGAAAGCAGATTTTAACACCTCCTCATATTAAAAAATATTGTATTGACAATAGTATTGATTTACCAATTTATCAACCAATAACACTAAAAAACAATATTGAAATGGTAGATGTTTTAAAAAACTTAAATCCTGATTTTATAATTGTTGCAGCTTATGGACAAATTTTGCCAAAAGAGATTTTGAATATTGCTCCTTGCATAAACCTACATGCTTCTATTTTACCAAAGTATAGAGGAGCAAGTCCTATACAAGAATCAATTTTAAATGATGATAAATATACTGGTGTAACTTCAATGCTTATGGAAGAAGGACTTGATAGTGGAGATCTTCTTGGAATGCAGTATTTAAAATTGACAGAAAATATGCTAGTTGATGAAGTATTTAATAAATTGTCAAATATAGCTGCAAGTTTAACAATTACAACACTTGATAATTATGAAAAAATCCAAGCTAAAAAACAGAATAATTCAGAAGTTAGTTTTTGTAAAAAAATTAGAAAAGATGATGGATTAGTATCTCTTTTTGATTCAAAAAAACTTTATTTGAAATATAAAGCTTACTGTTTTTGGCCAGGAATTTTTTTACAAAGTGGTTTAAAACTAAAAGAAGTAGAATTAAATGAAACTACTTCATCAAACAAAGAAGGAAAAATTTTAAATATTAATGAAAATTTTGCAATTATAGCTTGTGCTAAAGGTTCAATAAAAGTGACTACAGTTCAAGCTCCTTCAAAAAAAGCTGTACATATTACAGATTACTTAAGAGGAAAGAGGTTAACTGTAAATGATACTTTAATCTAATATCTATTAAAATATGTAAAAAGAGTAAAATATATGGATAAAGAATTAAAGCATTTTTATGATTTGAGTATTTTTACAATTGAAGATTTAGATGTATTATTACATGAAATTTTAAAACACACAAGAGAGCTTGTCTCTTGTGAAGCAGGAAGTATATATATGAAAGAAAAAGACTACTTAGCCTTTCATGTATTTCAAAATGATGCTTTAACTTATGAAAATATTTTTAAACAATATTGCAATATAAAAGATTTACAATTACCTTTACATGATTCAAGAAAATATTTAGCTGTTGAATCTTTAGAATTAAATAAAATTATAATAATTGATAATGCATATAAAACAACAGGTTATGAACTTTTAGGAGTAAAAGAGTTTGATGAAATATTTGATTATAAAACTTACTCAATTATTACAGTTCCTTTAATTCATCCAAGAGAAAAAACAAAACTAGGTGTTATTCAACTTTTAAATAAAAAAATAGATAATAAAATTGGTGTTTTTACTAAAAAAGATAAAGATATTGTTTCAATGATTAGCTCTTTTATCTCACTTTCAATTGCTAAAGCACAAAATGATGTACAAAGATTAAAAAGATTAAATAATCAATTAGAAGTTGCGAATAAAAAACTTGAATCAAGAGTGGAAAAAGAAGTTAAAGAAAACGAAAAAATGAGCGCTATCATTTTTCATCAGTCAAAAATGGCTAGTATGGGAGAGATGATAGGTAATATTGCCCATCAATGGAGACAACCTTTAAGTAGCATTAGTACAATTGCTAGTGGAATGTCTTTAAATATTGAGATGAAAAATTTTGAAAAACACCAAGCTATAACACAACTTAAACAAATTGTTGATACAACAAAATACTTATCTCAAACAATAGATGATTTTAGAAGTTTTTATAAAGTTGATAGAGCAAAAGAAGATTTCAATCTTTCAGATGCAGTGAATAAAAGTGTATCTTTGTCTATTGCAACAATGAGTAGTTCTTATATAAAATTTGTTTTAAATCTTGATGAAAAATTAACTACATATGGCTTGAGAAATGAGTTTACTCAATCTCTTTTAAATTTACTTACAAATGCTAAAGATGCACTTGTTGAGAATATAAATGTTGAAGAAAAAAGGTATATATTTATTGATTTATATAAAAAAGATAACAATAATATTCTTCAAATCAAAGATAATGCAAAGGGTATTCCAACTAATCTTTTAGATAAAATATTTTTGCAGCATTTTACTACTAAATCTCAAAATGGTGGAACAGGAATAGGACTTTTTATGGTAAAAGAGATAATTGAAAAACATATGAATGCCACAATAAGTGTTTCAAATGAAGAGTTTATTTTTAATGATAAAAATTATAAAGGTGCTTGTTTTACTATTACTTTTTAGTCTATGCTAAAAAGTAATAAAAGCCAGTAACTGTTAATAAACTTCCTAAAACTCCTAATACCAAAGCATTTATTGCAAAAGTTTCATCAAGTCCACCTTTAATAGCTAAAACAACAGCCATTGTCATAGGTGGCATAGCTGCTTCAACTATTGTAACTTTACTCCAAGTATCATCAACATTATAAAATATTAAAAAAGCTAAATATACTATTATTGGAATAATAATCATTTTTAAGAACATGGCAATAAAAACAGCTTTAAATTTATAAAAAATATTTTTTATTTGAAGTTTCATTCCTATTGCAATCATAGCAAGAGGAACAAGCGTCGCGCCTAAGGTTTCAGTTGTATTTATAATAAAAATAGGAACCTCAAATAGTTTAGTAAAAATAGTAATAAAAAACATAACTATAGGAGGGAAATATAAAACGCTTTTTAAAATTGCTCTAAAATTAACCTGCTGTCCACTACCCCAGTTTATAATTATCATTCCTAAACTAACTAATATTAAAAATGAACCAAATAAATCATAAATTAGGGCATAAACTACATAATCTTGTCCATAAAAAGCATCAATATATGAAAAGCCGATAAATGAGGTATTACCAAAAGTAGCAATAATAACAAATGTGGCAAGTAGCTTTTTATCAAGTTTTAAAAGTTTACCAAGTAAAAATGCGAGTATAAGGTTTAAAAATATTATTGCATTAAACATAACTATTAATTTAAATATTTCAAAGGTTAATTCTAAGTTGTAGATTTTATTAAATACAATTGCAGGAAGTGAAAAGTAAATGATAAACTCGATTAACTCTTTTGAATTATCTTTAAAATATATTTTAAATAAATAACCAAGTAATAAGTAGATGGCTATTGGTAAAACTGGATCTAACATTAAACTCTCTTTTGTGATTTTAAAATATTATATATACAATAGTATTAATATATTCTTGTAGTAACTTTTTGTATAATATTTTTATGAAAATTATAAAGTTAAAAGAAGTAGATTCTACACATACATATTTAAAAGAGTACATAAAAAATATCAATAATTTTGAACCTACATGTATAATAACTAATTTTCAAACTAATGGAGTAGGTAGTAGAGGAAATAGTTGGAGTGGAGTTGAGGGAAATTTATTTTTTTCTTTTGCTTTTGAAAAAGAACAATTAACAAATGATTTGCCACTTCAAAGTTGTTCAATTTATTTTTCATATTTATTAAAAAGTATATTGAAAAATAAAGGCTCAAAAGTTTGGATAAAATGGCCTAATGATTTTTATATAGATAATAAAAAAATAGGTGGTACAATTACTACTATATCCAATAATATAGTACTTTGTGGGATAGGTTTGAATTTAAAACTTGTTAATAACGAGTTTGGTAAATTAGATATTAATATTGATATTGATAAAACACTTGGTGAGTATTTTAATAATATAGAAAATAAGATTTCATGGAAGCAAATTTTTAGTGATTTTAAGGTAGAATTTCGAAATAGTAGAAAATTCCACGTTACAATCAATAATAAGAAAAAATCATTAGAAAAAGCTATTTTAAATAGTGATGGTTCTATAAATATAGATAAAAAAAAGGTTTTTAGTTTACGATGACAGAAATAATATCAATAGCAAATCAAAAAGGTGGTGTAGGTAAAACGACTACAGCCGTTAATTTAAGTGCAGCTTTAGCTTTAAGAGGTAAAAAAGTACTTTTAATTGATGCGGATCCACAATCTAACGCTACAACTAGTTTGGGTTTTCATAGAGATACTTATGAATATAATTTGTATCATGTAATGTTAGGAACTAAAGAATTAAGTGAAATAGTTTTAGATTCAGAAATTGAAAATCTAAAAGTAGCACCTTCAAATATTGGCTTAGTAGGAATTGAAAAAGAGTTTTATAAAGATAATAAAGATAGAGAGTTAATCTTGAAAAGAAAAATCGATCCAATTAAAAAAGATTTTGATTATATAATTATAGATTCACCTCCTGCTCTTGGACCAATTACAATAAATACTTTAAGTGCTTCAAATTCAGTACTTATTCCAATCCAATGTGAATTTTTTGCACTTGAGGGTTTAGCACAATTACTTAATACTATTAAACTTGTTAAGCAAACAATTAATAGACAATTACAAATAAGAGGTTTTTTACCTACAATGTATAGTTCTACAAATAATCTTTCAAAACAAGTATTTGCAGATTTAGCACAACATTTTGAAAGTAAACTTTTTAAGATAGATGAAACATCTTATGTTGTTATTCCAAGAAATATTAAACTTGCAGAAAGTCCAAGTTTTGGAAAACCAATTATGCTTTATGATGCAAGCGCAACAGGTACTAAAGCATATACAAATTTAGCAAGAGCAATAGCAGGATAGAATATGGCATTAGGAAGAGGACTTGGAGAATTACTTGGTGAAGTAGAAATTGCTTATGAAAATGGCAATAGTAAAGATACATTAGAAAAAATTGGTACAATTGTTGATATTGAAACTGAACTAATTAAATCTAATCCAAATCAACCAAGAAAAATTTTTGATGAAGATAAATTAAAAGAGTTAAGTGACTCAATAATTGAACATGGACTATTGCAACCAATTGTTGTAATACAAAATAGCGATACTAGTTTTACTTTGATTTCAGGTGAGAGAAGATTAAGAGCTCATAAACTTGCAAAAATTGATAAAATTAAATCAATTGTTCTTGATATTGATGAGTTTAAATTAAGAGAATTAGCTTTAATTGAAAATATTCAAAGAGATGATTTAAATATTATTGAACTTGCTTATTCATATGCACAATTAATAAATGATCATAATATTACACATGATGAATTATCAAAAAAAGTGTTCAAAAGTAGAACATCAATTACAAATACTTTAAGACTTTTACAACTTAGCTCTTATGTACAACAATTGTTAGCAAATAGTAAAATTAGTGCGGGTCATGCAAAGATAATGCTTGGTTTAGATGAACATCAGCAAAAACTTGTAGCTGATTCTGTTGTTGGACAAAAATTGTCAGTTAGAGAAACAGAAAAATTAGTAAAACAAATAAAAGAACCTAGTACAAAAAAAGTACAAAGTAATAAAAAAAATAAAAACTATGATTTTAAACCTTTAAATAATGTTTTAAAAACTTTGAAAGAAAATGACTTAAAAGTTAAAGCTGAAAAAGATTATTTTAAGATTGAAATAACTTCTCAAGAAGATATAGAAAAGATTTCTAATTATTTTCGTAACACTTTATAAATTTACGTAACATTATCCTTCATTTTAATACAATTTTATAAATATTTTTGATAAAATTAATCAGTTTTAGTCAAACTAAACTGTATAAATATGGAGGAATGAATGTTAGACATAAGTCCTGTATTGTTGCTTAGCTCTGGTATCATCTTTTTGTTAGTTGTTGCCAGACTAAACAGTTGTCTATTCAAGCCTCTACTAAAGCATATGGATGATAGAGCAGATTCTATTAAAAGAGATTTAGAGAATGCGAAATCAAATAGTGCAAATGTAGATGGCATGCTGGCTGAAGCAAATGATGTAATTGCTGCTGCAAAAAAAGAAGCAGCTTCAATAAGAGAAAAAGCTTACAATGAAGCAAAAGAGAGTGCTGATGCGAAACTTGCAAATGCAAAAGTTAATTTAGAAGAGAAATCTGATGAATTTGCTAAGAGCATGCAAAATGATACAAAAGCATTAAAAGATTCATTAATAGCTTCTATGCCTCAATTTAATGAGAGCCTAAAAGCTAAGCTTAGCTCGATATAAAGGAATTAAAGTGAAAAAAATATTATTATTAGGTTTAGCTTTAAGTCCAATTGCGTTACTTGCTAGTGGTGAAGGTGCGGAAACTGATTACGATATTATTCAAAGAACCGTTAACTTTATAATTTTTGCTGGAATTTTATGGTATTTGCTTGCTGATAAAATTAAAGCTTTTTTTGCAGATAGAAGTTTATCTGTTCAAGCTGAGCTTGATAAAGTACAAGATACTTTGAAAGCTTCACAAAGTAAGATCGATTCTGCTAATAAACAATTAGAAGAAGCAAAAGTACTTGCTGCAGAAATTGTAGAAAATGCAAAAACAGATGTTGATTCAATCAAGCAAAAAGTAGCAGCTACTGTTGATGCTGAAATTGCTCAACTAGAAAAAAACTTTGATGAAAAAATTAATATTGAAGTAAGAAAAGCAAAAAAAGAAGTTGTTGCTGAAGTTCTTGAAGAGCTATTTAATTCAGGCGATGTAGAATTAACTCAAGAAGAGTTATCAAATATTGTACTTAAGAAGGTAGCATAATGATTGATTTAGTAGCAAAAAGATATGTAAAAGCTTTATTAGATGGAAGAGATATTGATTCTATAACTGCTCTTAGCAAAGAATTGAGAGAAATTTCTTCAGCTTATAATGATGCTAAATTTATAGCTATTATATCATCTACTGAAGTAAAAAATAATGATAAAGTTGAGTTAATTATCTCACTTGTAGATAATTGTAGTGATACTTTACAAAATCTTATTAAATTACTAAGTAATAACAAAAGATTAGATATTATTCCTGTAATTGCAGATGAGTTAGAAGCTCAACTTGCTGTTATGAATAACTCGTATAATGGAGTAATTTATACAAATAAAGAGTTAGCTGCAGAATATATTTCATCAATTGAAAAAGAGTTTAGTAAAAAATTTAATGTAGATTTATCATTGTCACAAAATATTTGTGATTATAATGGTATTAAAGTTGATATTGATGGACTTGGGGTTGAAATATCTTTTTCAAAAGATAGATTGAAATCTCAAATGATTGATCATATTTTAAAAGCAGTTTAGAACTTATAAAGGAGAATTTGAATGGGTGCAAAGATTCAAGCTGATGAAATCAGTTCTATTATAAAAGAAAGAATCGAAAACTTTGAATTAAATGTAGATGTAAATGAAACTGGTAAAATCATCTCTTTTGCAGATGGTATTGCTCAAGTTTACGGGCTAAAAAATGTTATGGCTGGTGAGCTTGTAGAGTTTGAAAATGGGGAAAGAGGTTTAGCTTCTAACTTAGAAGAATCAGCAGTTGGTGTTGTTGTTCTTGGTAATGGAGAAGGTCTTACAGAAGGTACTTCTTGTAAAAGATTAGGTAAATTACTAGAAACACCAGTTGGTGAAGTTATGGTAGGAAGAGTTGTAAATTCTCTTGGTGAACCAATTGATGGGAAAGGTGCTATTGAATCAACAGAAAAAAGATTTGTTGAAGAAAAAGCTCCTGGAATTATGGCTAGAAAATCTGTACATGAACCATTACAAACTGGTATTAAAGCAATTGATGCACTTGTTCCAATTGGTAGAGGGCAAAGAGAACTTATTATTGGTGATAGACAAACTGGTAAATCAACAGTTGCAATTGATACAATTCTTAACCAAAAAGGTGAAGATGTTGTTTGTATTTATGTTGCTATTGGACAAAAATCATCTTCTGTAGCTAATGTTGTAAGAACTTTAGAAGAAGCTGGTGCTATGGATTATACAATTGTTGTTAATGCTGGTGCTTCTGAATCTTCAGCTTTACAATTTTTAGCTCCATATACAGGTGTTACTATTGGTGAATATTTTAGAGATAATGGAAAACATGCATTAATTGTTTATGATGATTTATCAAAACATGCAGTTGCATATAGAGAAATGTCTTTATTATTAAGAAGACCTCCAGGTAGAGAGGCATTCCCAGGGGATGTATTCTATCTACACTCAAGATTATTAGAAAGAGCTGCTAAAATGAGTGATGAATTAGGTGCTGGGTCAATGACTGCTTTACCTATTATTGAAACTCAAGCAGGTGATGTTGCTGCATATATTCCAACAAATGTTATTTCTATTACAGATGGACAAATCTTCTTAGAAACTAACCTTTTTAACTCTGGTATTAGACCTGCTATTAACGTTGGTTTATCAGTATCAAGAGTTGGTGGTTCTGCACAAATTAAAGCTACTAAGCAAGTTGCTGGTACATTAAAATTATCTCTTGCACAATATAGAGAACTTGAGGCATTTGCACAGTTTGCATCTGATCTTGATGAATCAACAAGAAAAGAGCTTGAGCTTGGTCAAAGAATGGTTGAAGTACTAAAACAAGGTGTTAATAAACCATTAGTTATTGAAAAACAAATTGTTATCATTTATGCTGGTACTAAAGGTTATTTAAATGATGTTGCTGTTGAAGATGTTGTTAAATTTGAAGATGAATTACATGCATTCTTTGAGCAAAAATATTCAAATATTTTAGAATCAATTAAATCAAAACAAAAGATTGACGACGAGATTGAGTCTGCATTAAAATCTGCATTAAATGAGTTTAAAACTGTATTCAGTGCAAAATAAGGATTAGCATATGGCTAACTTAAAAGAGATTAAACTAAAAATCGGTAGTGTAAAGAATACTCAGAAGACAACTAAAGCTATGAAGCTTGTATCTTCTGCAAAACTTACTAGAACTAGACAGTTATCTGCTCAAGCTAGAAGTTATGCAAATAAGATAAATGATGTTCTTTCTGATATCGCAAATCGAGTTAGCAAAGTTCATGAAGATGATAATGTTGATAAAGCATTTATTCCTAATGACAATCCAAAAACAGTAGATATTGTTTTTGTTACTGCTGATAAAGGTCTTTGCGGTGGTTTTAATATGGCGACAATTAAGACTGTTAATAAAATCAAAGCTGATTATGAAAATAAGGGTGCAAAAGTAAGATTAAGAGTTGCTGGAAGAAAGGGAATTGATTTTTTCTCTTTTCAAGGTATTGAATTAACTCAAAAAGTTTCAGATTTATCTTCAGCCCCAGATTATGACAGAGCTTCTGAATTCATTGGTGAAGCTGTAGAAGATTTTAACAATGGAATTACAGAAAAAGTAATTTTAGTTTATAATGGGTTTTTAAATATGTTAACTCAAGAGTTAAGAGTAAGAGATCTTTTACCTATTAGTTTAGAAGATGTTGAAACTAAAGAAGAAGATAACTCTATGCTTTATATTGAACCTGATGATGATGAAGAAGTATTAAATGAATTAACAGCAAAATACTTAGATTTTAATATGTATTATTCATTAATTGACTCTTTAGCAGCTGAACATTCTGCAAGAATGCAAGCAATGGAAGCTGCAACTAATAATGCAAAAGAAAGAGTTGATACTTTAACAGTTGAATATAACAAAGCTAGACAAGCTGCAATTACAACAGAGCTGATAGAAATTATCAGTGGTGTTGAATCATTAAAATAAGATAAAGGAGCTACCCGTATGAAAGGTAAAATTATTCAGGTAATGGGTCCGGTTGTTGACGTTGAGTTCGACGGATATTTACCGGAAATCAATGAAGCAATTGACGTTGTTTTCTCTGATGCAGACCATGATAGATTAGTATTAGAAGTTGCTGCACACATTGGCGATAGCAGAGTTAGAACTATTGCTATGGATATGACAGAAGGTTTAAAAAGAGGACAAGAGTGTATTGCTACTGGTGGACCAATTAAGGTTCCAGTTGGTGAGCCTGTTCTTGGTAGAATCTTTAATGTAATTGGTGATCCAGTTGATGAAGGTGAAGCAATTGCTGAAGATGCTGAAAGATGGTCTATTCACAGAGCTGCACCAACTTTTGAAGAACAATCTACTAAAACAGAAATGTTTGAAACTGGTATTAAAGTAGTTGACTTACTTGCACCATACTCAAAAGGTGGTAAAGTTGGACTATTTGGTGGTGCTGGTGTTGGTAAAACAGTTATTATTATGGAACTTATTCACAACGTTGCATTTAAACATTCAGGTTACTCTGTATTTGCAGGTGTAGGTGAAAGAACAAGAGAAGGTAATGACCTTTACTATGAAATGAAAGACTCTAATGTACTTGACAAAGTTGCATTATGTTATGGTCAAATGAGTGAGCCTCCAGGTGCAAGAAATAGAATTGCATTAACTGGTCTTACAATGGCAGAATACTTCAGAGATGAAAAAGGTCTAGATGTATTAATGTTCGTTGATAATATCTTTAGATTTGCACAAGCTGGTTCTGAAATGTCAGCACTACTTGGAAGAATTCCATCTGCTGTTGGTTACCAACCAACATTAGCAAGAGAAATGGGTGCTTTGCAAGAGAGAATTACTTCTACTTCTAAAGGTTCTATTACTTCTGTTCAAGCAGTTTATGTACCAGCGGATGACTTAACTGACCCAGCTCCTGCTTCAGTTTTTGCTCACTTAGATGCAACAACAGTACTTAACAGAAAAATTGCAGAAAAAGGTATTTATCCAGCAGTTGATCCATTAGATTCTACATCAAGAATTTTAAGTGCAGATGTATTAGGTGAAGAACACTATGCAACAGCAAGAGGTGTTCAATCAGTATTACAAAAATATAAAGACTTACAAGATATTATTGCAATTTTAGGTATGGATGAATTATCTGAAGCTGATAAACTTGTAGTTGATAGAGCAAGAAAAATTGAAAAATTCTTATCTCAACCATTCTTCGTTGCTGAAGTATTTACAGGAAGCCCAGGTAAATATGTTGAACTTAAAGATACAATTGAAGGATTCAAAGGTATCTTAGATGGTAAGTACGACGATGTTCCTGAAATGGCATTCTATATGGTTGGTGGAATGGATGAAGCTTTAGCAAAAGCTGAGGAAATGAAATCAAAATAAGGTTAGCCTATGGAGACAATTAGATTATCAATAGTTACACCAAATGGAGAAATCTTTAATGATGACGTTAAAACTGTGACTCTTCCTGGAAAAGAGGGAGAGTTTGGTGTTTTACCAGGTCACTCATTATTAGTTTCTTCTTTAACAGTTGGTGTAATTGTTATTGAAAAAGCAAATTCTACTGAGGCTGTTGCTATAAATTGGGGACACGTTAAAGTAAGTGAAAGTACAGTTGATGTATTAGCAGATGGTGCTATTGCATTAACACAAGGTGAAGACTCTAATATTGCTAAAAATATTGAAGCAGCCAAAGATTTAGTGAGTTCTGTTAAAGACTCAAATGTTTCGCTTGCTTCAGTTGAAGCAAAAATCAATTCATTTGCGTAGAAATATCTTATGATTGACACGATATTAGATTATCTAAGTAATAGTAGCGCTATCGCAATTCTTGTGTTAGTGCTGCTATCTATTTATTTAGTAACAGTTTTTTGGATTTTTATATATAGACTTCTTTCATTAAATTCATTTATTGTAAATGAAAAAAAATCATTAGAGTCTTTAACATCACGAAATACAACAGTAAATCCGCTGTCTTCTTTATATAAATGTTCAAATGGTTCAACTTCAAAACATATATTAAAAGCTTGTGAAATATCAATAATTAAAGATGCTAGTTTTGGAATCTCTTGGCTTTCAATTATCTCTTCTACTGCTCCATTTGTTGGTTTATTTGGAACAGTTGTTGGTATTTTAGAGTCATTTGCAAAATTTTCTAGTCATTCAAAAGTTGGTTTTTCAATTATAGCACCAGCTATTAGTGAAGCTTTAGTAGCAACTGCTGCTGGTATATTTGTTGCTATTTTTGCATATACTTTTCATCAAATATTAGTAAGAAAAGTTTATGAACTAAATACTTATATAAAGGCACAAGCTGAAATTTTAATAGCAAAAGGTTAATAAATGTATGATTTTAACCAAAAGCCTGATTTAAATATTACTCCACTAGTTGATATTATGCTAGTTCTTTTAGCAATACTTATGGTTACAGCACCAGTACTAGAATTTGAAGAACAGATTAATCTTCCTAGTGGAAGTAAATCAGTACAAGTTCAAAATGTAAAAAAAATCACAGTTTTTATAAATGAAAATAGAGAAGTTAAAGTAAATAAAAATAAATACGATATAAATGATTTTGCAGATAGTTTTATTTTGTATGCAAAGTCTAAAGACAGAAATACTCCAATTCATATAAGAGCTGATAAAACTTTAGTATATGATGATATAATTTTTGTTTTAAGAACAATAAAAGAAGCTGGTTTTTTTAAAGTTTCACTTATAACTGATGGTTAGGATTTAAATGATTAACTATTTTTCAGATTATGATAAAGGTAATTTTTATTTATCTGGCCTTTTAGCTTTATTTATTTATATTTTTGTATTTGTCCTTTTTTTACTTTATTTAGACTCAAATAATGCTAAAACATTTGATTCATCTAAAAAAGCTACAGTATTTAGATTAGATGTAGTTTTAGCTGATAGTAAGGTAAAAAATAAACCTAAAATGAAAATTGAGAAAAAAACCCAAGAAAAAATTATTAAAAAATCAACATCTAAAAGTTCAGAACAAAAATCAGATTTGAAATCACTTTTTGCAAATGTTAAAACCAAAGAAAAAAAAGTTGTAAAAAAAGAAGTGAATAATGTAAAATCATCAAATGTATCAAGTAGATTTAGATCAAAATTTGAAAGAGAAAAAAGAACGAATAGTGATTTAAATGTATCTAATATGTTAGGTGAGGTAAAAGCAGAAAAAAGAAGTTTATCAATTTCTACTTCTTCTAATCACGCTAATGACCCTTATTATTCTAAAATATATGAAATACTAGCACAAAGATGGAACCCAATACTAATAGAAGATGGTTTAGAAGCCAAGGTTTTAGTTATAATTTCCAATGATGGAGTTTTTGATTATAAATTTTTAAAATATTCTACTAATGAAAAATTTGATACTCTTTTAAAAGAGTTTTTACAACAGCAAAAAACTCTTTTATACCCACCTCATAAAAAAGGTTCTAAAACAAATATTGAGGTAACATTTAAATCTAAAGGATAATTGACATGAAAAAAATGATAGTTGTACTATTATGTTTTTTTAATATTGCATTTGCAGTTGATGCAAAATTAGAGATTGTAAAAAAATCTAAAAGTTTACCCAAAATTGTTATTTCTATTTCTGAAAATAGTAATGATATTAATTTTTTATCTAAAATTAAAAGAGTAATAGAAAAAGATTTAAAAGTTAGTGGACATTTTGAAGTACTTTCTAGTAATGTAAAAACAAACTATAATCAAAGACCTGACTTATATAAACTTCAAAAAGAAGGAGTTGATTTATATTTAAATATTGATTCACAAATCAGTGGTTTTGGTGGATTTATATTAAATACTAAACTTTTCGATATAAATAGTAAATCATTAGTTTTAAATAAAACATTTTCAACAAAACAAGAAAATAGGTATCCTTTTTTATCACATAGAGTAGCAATATCAATTAACAAATACTTAAACGCTCCATCAATTGATTGGATGGATAAATTTGTTATTTTTTCAGTGTACAAAGAATCAAAAAAAGCTGATATCTATATTGGTGATTATACATTGACATACCAAAAAAGAATAGTTAGTGGAGGATTAAACATTTTCCCTAAGTGGGCTAGTAAAAAGCAAGATAGTTATTATTATACAACATATATTAATAGTGTTCCAACATTAGTAAAAGCAAATCTTTATACAGGTAAGAAAGAAACGATAATGAAAAGTGAGGGAATGGTTATTGCTTCTGATATTAGTAGTGATGAATCTAAAGTATTAGTAACTGCATCTCCTTATGGTCAAGCTGATATTTATTTATTTAATACAAAAACAAGAACAAAACAGAGATTAACTAGATATAAAGGAATCGATGTTGGTGCACATTTTGTTGAAAATGATACTAAGATAGTTTTTGTATCTGACAGGTTAAATTATCCAAATATTTTTGCTAAAAAAATTGGACAAAGAGGTGTTCAAAGATTAGTTTATCATGGAACTAATAATTCAGCAGTTACTACACATAAAAATTATGTTGTTTATTCAAGTAGAGATAAAGCAAATGAATTTGGTTTAAGAACATTTAATTTATATTTGGTATCAACAAAAAGTGATTCATTAAGAAGATTAACAGCAACAGGTGTTAACCAATTTCCAAAATTTTCATCAGATGGAGAGTCAATTTTACATACAAAAACTATTAATGGAAAAAGTTATTTAGGTATTATTAGATTAAATTATGAAAAATCATTTACATTTGCATTAAGAAGTGGAAAAATACAATCAATTGATTGGTAATAAGTTTTAATAAAACTATATAATATATATATAGTATATATTATATGTAATTATTGTAATTTATAATTAAGTTTTATTTTTGTAAAATCAATTAAATTTTAAATAAGGGAAATGTTATGAAAAAGATTGGTATTTACTCTTTTTTAATTGCAGCAGTTTTATTTACTGGTTGTAGTCAAAAAAATGTTGAAATGGATGGAAGTTCTGCAAGCCAAGAGAACCAAAGTGAAATTAATAACTCTGAAGCAACTTTAGATAATATTGATAATAGTAATATTCAAGAAGAAGTTTCAAATGATACATTAGCTGAAAAAGCTGAAAATGGTTATTATTACATGATTAATGGAGAAAAAGTTTTTATTGAAAATATTTATTTTGGATTTGATAAATATAAATTAGATTCAAATATGATTGAAAAAGCAAAAGATAATGCTCAAAAACTTTCAGGTATTAAAGAAACTACTAAAATAAAAATTGAAGGTAACTGCGATGAGTGGGGAACTGATGAATATAACTATGCATTAGGTTTAAAAAGAGCTAAGGCTACAAAAGATGCACTTATTTCAGAAGGTATAAATGAAGATTCAATTTCTCTTGTAAGTTTTGGTGAGAGTAATCCAGTTTGTAATGAAAAAAATAAAAATTGTTGGCAAAAGAATAGAAGAGCTGAACATAAGCTTTTACCATAATTGACTTGATTAGTATTATAAAACATGAAAAAAATTACCCTAACGATAATGCTGACTTCACTAGCTTTTGCTAATGAAGTCTCAGTATTTGGAGCTGGAGATTTAAATTCAAATGAACCATATGGTTTGAATTCTACAGAAAAATATATCTTAAAAAATAAGAATGAATTAGGAAAAATAGATACTAAGTTTAAAGGTGTGAAAACAACTTTAGAAACTGTAAGTGAACGAATAGATGGACTAGAGTCTATTTATGAAGGTGATTCACAAAAATTAAATAAAACAGTTATTAAATTAAATAAAATAGTAAAACAAATAGAAGAAATAAAGAATATTACTTCAAAAAATACTACTGACATTGAAAATTTGAAAAATGTTACAAATCAATTACTAACAATGCAAGAAGAAATTTCTTCAGAAAATAGAAAAAACCTAGCTACTTTAAAAGAAGCGATGGATAAGTTATCAAAGCAATTAATTAAAATAAATAAAGAATATGTATCATTTACCGAAATGAAAAAAAATATGAAACAGTTTATAACTGTTGAAGAATTTAATGCATTTAAAAAAACTTTAGGTAAAAAAACTAGTGTAAAAACAAAATCAACTACTAAAACAAAAAAGTTATCATACGCGCAAAAAGAAGAGATGCTTAATGAAGCAAAAGAGTTATTCAAGAAAGATTATTTTACAAAAGCGATACCAATTTTTGAAGAATTAGCTGAATTGAACTTTAAACCTGCAGAAGCAAACTACTATCTTGGTGAGATGTGGTATTACAGGGATAAATATGAAAAGGCAATTGATTATTTCAAAAAATCGGCGGTTTTATATGATAAAGCTTCTTGGATGCCAAGGTTGTTGCTACATAGTGCTATATCTTTTGAAAACATTAAAGACTATAAAAATGCTACTAAATTTTACAGTACATTAATAGATGTTTATCCAAGTTCAAAAGAAGCAAAAACAGCGACTAAAAATATATCAAAATTATAAATTTATAGGAGAAATTATGTCAAAAGTTATAGGAATAGAATATTCATTAAAAGATGCAAATACAGGTGAGCATTTAGATACAAACGTTGGAGCTGCTCCATTAGAATTCGTTTCAGGAAAAGGTCAAATAATTCCTGGATTAGAAGAAAAATTAGTTGAAATGAAATTAAATGATGAAGCTGATGTATTAGTTGAACCAAAAGAAGCATATGGTGAATATAATGATGAAGCTGCACAAACATTACCAAAGGAACAATTTGCTGGTATTGAGTTACAAGAAGGTATGAGTCTTTATGGTACAGGAGAAAATGGAGAAACTGTACAAGTAACTGTTAAATCATTTACAGATGATGAAGTTACAATTGATTACAATCATCCAATGGCTGGAAAAAGCTTAATGTTCTCAGTTTCTATTGTTTCTTTAAGAGATGCTACTGATGAAGAAATGGAAACTGGTGTTGTTGGTGGAATGGCTGCTATGGGTGGCGGTTGTTGTGGTGGTGGACACCATGATCATGGTTCTGAAGGTGGTTGTTGTAGTTCTGAGCCACAAGGTCAATCAGGTGGTGGTTGCGGTTGTCACTAAACCCCTTTTTAGATTAAGAATTATTTGCCCAAAAGTGTTTCACTTTTGGGCAAAACTATTTTTTAGAAGTAATACTTACTTTTAAAAAATAGTTTTAAACTAGAGTTAAATTTAAAATAAGGTAAAAATATGAAAAAAGTTGCTTTTATTTTTCCAGGTCAAGGAAGTCAAAAAATTGGAATGGGAAAAGATTTTTTTGATAATAACGATATAGCAAAAGAGATGATATCAAAAGCAAGTGAAAGATTAGGTATAAACTTTGAAGAATTGCTTTTTGAAGAGAATGAGATGTTAAGTAAAACTGAATATACTCAACCAGCTATATTATTAGTTTCATCAATTGCAAATGCAATTTTTAAAGATAAATGTAATATTAAACCTGAATTTGTACTTGGACATTCATTAGGTGAATTTTCAGCATTAGTAAGTGCTGGTGCAATTGATTATTTAGATGCAATTGAATTAGTTCATAAAAGAGGAAAATTTATGAATGATGCATGCGCAGGTGCTGGTGCTGGAATGATGGCACTTGTAGGTTTAGATGATGAACAAGTTGAAGAAATATGTGAAAATCAAAGAAAAAATGGTTTAAAAGTTTGGCCAGCTAATTATAATATGGATGGACAATTGGTTCTTGCTGGGTTAAAAGATGATTTAGAAAGTTTAATTGATACTTTTAAAGAAGCTGGAGCAAAAAGAGCTATTGTACTTGATATGTCAGTTGCAAGTCATTGTGAGTTATTGGAAAGTGCAGTTGAAAACTTGAGACCATATTTAGATGAATTTTTATTAGATACTTTTACTGTTGATACTATTTCAAATGTTACGGCACAAGCTTATAATACAAAAGAAGAGGCAATAGATTTATTGTCAGAGCAATTAATCAATCCTGTTAAATACAAGCATTCTATTTTATCAAAAGAATCAGATGTAGATCTATTTATTGAATTTGGTAATGGAATTGTTTTAAAAGGTTTAAATAGAAAAATTACAAAAAAAGCAACTCTAAATGTAAGTGATATGAGTTCTTTAGAAAAAACTATAGAGGCATTAAATGAATAAATTAGCAATAATGGGCGCTATGCAAGAAGAGATTGAACCTCTTTTAGCAAACTTTGAAGATATTAAAGTTACAGAATATGCAGATAATAAATATTACGAAGTTTCATTAGATGGATTAGATATTGTAATAGCACACTCAAAAATAGGAAAAGTGTTTGCAAGTTTAACTGCAACTACTATGATAGAGAAATTTTCTTGTGATACACTACTTTTTTCTGGTGTTGCAGGTGCTGTAAATAATCAACTAAAAATTGGTGATCTTATAATTGCTGATAAACTTTGCCAACATGATTTAGATATTACAGCTTTTGGACATCCACATGGTTTTGTTCCAGGAGGAAAAGTTTTTGTTGAAACTTCACAAGAACTAAGAAATGTAGCTAAAGAAGTTGCAAAAGAGAACTCTTTAAAAGTTATAGAAGGAACTATAGCAACAGGAGATCAATTTGTTCACTCTAATGAAAGAAAAGATTTTATTCAAAATACATTTAAAGCTGATGCACTTGAAATGGAAGGTGCTAGTGTTGCTGTTATATGTGATTCATTAAATATTCCATTTTTTATTTTAAGATCAATTTCTGATAGTGCAGATATGGAAGCAAATTTTGATTTTGATGAATTTTTAAAATCTAGTGCACAAATTTCAGCTGATTATATTTTAAAAATAGCTAAAAAACTAAATAAATAAATTAAAAAGAAAGAAGTCTAACTTCTCTCTTTTTATCTTAAAAATACTTAATTACTAACAATAAAAAACTATCATACTATAAATAAACCCCATAAAATATAGAGAAAGCAAAAAAGATAGGTAAAACCTCAAAAAT